>Ga0208765_1000019_pt1 | contig 99915 bp, 102 predicted proteins | sample ETNtaG_2_FD_185783 | JGI IMG/M metagenome (GOLD analysis project Ga0208765, IMG submission 185783) | Marine microbial and viral communities from oxygen minimum zone, Eastern Pacific Ocean - ETNP201406SV203 (SPAdes) (version 2) | ecosystem: Environmental > Aquatic > Marine > Oceanic ...
CAGAGGGTCAAGAAAATGTTGGACGCTGTCGACCGAGCTGGCCGTTTGGTTATCTGGGTCGGAATGCCTCATTTTCGGATCCCGTTCATGGTGCCGTTGCCTGATGTTGTGAACGTAATCACCCAAGATGTGTTTAGCGACGGTGACCGCTCTGCGTGGATAGACGCGGCAGCAATCGTCTCACCAGACGGCACCTGGACTAAACATATTTTGGATGAGAATGGCGAAACAATTGAGGTACGGACAGATGACGGTACCCACTATCAGTCAAATGGAGCTCGACTCATCACAGCTGCTGTGGTTGCGGCTATAGAGGAAAGGAGTGGCTGACCTGATGAACCGAGAGGTCAGCCCCTGCCGCAGTTTGGCCGTTTACCGTGGTTAGCTTTGCTGCGGCGAGCGCGTAACCTAAGTTTCTTTTTGCGCTTCGACATGTCGTAAAGGCTACAGGGGACTTAATCGATTCCCTAGAGATAAGAAACTTGAGTGTTTAGCTGACGGCGCCCACGTCTTTTAACTTCTCGACGTCTTCACTTGAAAATCCCCAATCGGTTAACACTTCGAGGGTGTGTTGTCCCGGTGCGGGTGGCGGCATTTGTACTTGGCCGGGGGTACGACTGAATTTGGGAGCTGGGCCGGGCTGCATGACACCGTCTACCTCAACAAATGAACCCCGTGCCACGTTGTGGGGATGCTCTGGTGCTTCAGACAAGTCAAGAACCGGGGCATAACACACATCGCTGCCCAGCATTACCTCATCCCACTCATCGCGGCTTCGGGACTTAATTATTTCTGCGAGTCGAGACTTCTTCTCCGCCCAACTTTCCTGATCGTTACGAGCCTCTGTTGAGGCTTCTGTTAGGCCGGTCAATTCCAAGAGCTCGTCATGAAATTTGCCTTCGATAGAACCGATGGACACAAATTTCTCGTCTGAGGTTTCGTAGACCCCGTAATAGTAAGAGCCGCCATCAAGGACGTTGTCCTCACGCTCATCTGACCAATGACCTGAAGCATGCATTCCATAAATAGAGCCCATCAAGGACGCAGCACCTTCAGTCATTGCAGCATCGACAACTTGACCTACGCCGGAGGTTCTTGCTTCGAGCAGGGCAGCGCATATTCCGAAAGCAAGATAAATTCCGCCGCCGCCGAAGTCACCCACGAGGTTGAGGGGAGGTGATGGTTTGTCTGCCGATCCGATGGCGTGCAACGCTCCGGTCAGGGCGATGTAGTTAATGTCGTGACCCGCTGCGTGCGCCATTGGGCCATCTTGGCCCCAGCCGGTCATTCGGCCGTAAACCAGTTTTGGGTTTCGTTCGAGACATTCTTCGGGGCCCAACCCGAGCCGCTCTGTAACGCCCGGACGAAAACCTTCGATCAAAGCATCTGCTCCTTCAACGAGTTTAAGAACGGTCTCGACACCATCGGAGTTCTTGAGATCGACCGACACCGAACGACGACTCCTATTTAGAACGCTGTATTTCCTGCCTCTGTCTATCCCAAGATCTACTTGAGCCATGCGATCAACCCGAACAACATCAGCTCCCAGGTCCGCCAAGAGCATTGCGCAAAAAGGCCCAGGCCCGATGCCAGCTAACTCGATAACTTTGACTCCGCTTAGTGGTCCCACAACGTCCTCCCTAAGAACTAGTTCCCAGATTCTTTCACAGCAGGGAGCGACCTTCACGGCTGATGGGTGACTTGAGTCCGAGCAGCGGTAGCCTCGCCTGCCAATGGAAAGATTCGGATTCGTCGGCCTACCCAATGCTGGTAAGTCTTCTCTGTTCAACGCCCTAGCTGGAGGCGGAGCACTCGCTGCGCCTTATGCGTTCGCCACCACCGACCCGAATGTCGGGGTCGTGAAGGTTCCCGATCAACGATTAGATGCTCTCGCCGCAATGAGCGAAAGTCGAAAAGTCGTTAACTCAACAACAGAGTTCGTCGATATAGGAGGACTAGTTGAAGGGGCTAGCCAAGGAGAAGGACTCGGCAATAAATTCCTTGCTGGGATTAGAGAAGTTGACGCTCTGGTTTTGGTTCTTCGAACGTTTTCTGATGAGGACGTGCCAGGTCCGACTGACCCGATCGAACACCTCCGTGTTGTAGAAATCGAACTTACGCTTGCTGATCTTGAGGCTGTAGAAGGCCGCATTGATCGCCGCCGTAAAGCGCTGCGTGCTGACCCGCGAGATGCTGTGTTAGTAGCAGAAGTAGATGCCTTAGAAGAAGCCTTGATCTTGCTTTCAGAGGGGACACCGCTTTATCAATCGGATCTTTCTAATGAGCGCCGGTCAGCCTTGCGAGAACACTTTTTGCTGACTAACAAACCTGTAATGGCGGTGTTGAACATAGGAGAGGACCAGTTAACCGAAGCCAACGCACTCTCTACTGCCTTAGGGGCAGCACTCCCGGGTGCAGAAGTCTTACCACTTTCGGTTCAACTAGAAGCTGAAGCGGCGTTGCTGCCGCATGAAGAAAGAGCTGAGCTACTTGAAGGTTTAGGATTAGGAGAAGGTGCCCTGCCGCTATTCGTGCGGGCCGCACATGACCTGTTAGGACTGCGAACCTTCTTAACGACTGGCGAACAAGAATCTCGGGCTTGGACCTTTAAAGAAGGATGGAAGGCGCCACAATGCGCTGGCAGAATCCATACAGATTTCGAACGTGGATTCATAAGAGCTGAAGTGATTGCCCATGATGAATTACTTACATTGGGATCTTGGTCCGCGGCGCGAGACGCCGGACAACTTCGTCTAGAAGGCAAGGACTACCTGATGAGGGACGGAGATGTGGTCGAATTCCGTTTCAATGTTTAACGACAAGAAAGTTCCAAGATTGCTACAGAGCCAATTTGTTGCTCTCTTCGCTTGAAGCGTCCTCGGAATGACAAAATGTTCTTAGGTTGTCGCTGATGAATGAATCTCACGAAAAGTTAACTAAAGGAACTCTCTACCTAGTAGCCACCCCAATCGGCAACTTGGGAGATATCTCACGCCGCGCGTGCGAAGTATTGGAGAGCGTCGAGGTGATCGCTTGCGAAGACACTCGCCGAACGGGAAAACTTCTAGAACTTCTTGGCCTACGCGCACAACGACTCATGGTTGCTAACGAACACACTGAAGCTTCTGCCGGAGCGACCATCGTCGCGCTACTGGAGCAAGGCCAAAGTGTTGCCTTAGTGAGCGACGCCGGCACACCTGCCATTTCGGACCCAGGACAGCGTCTCGTTAGATACGTCGTCGAACATGAACATCGAGTGTCAGCGGTTCCGGGTCCCAGCGCCGTAACAACAGCCCTGACACTCTCGGGACTTTCTACTGATCGATGGGCCATGGAAGGTTTTCTTCCTCGGAAAGGCCTGGAAAGAGATCGTCGCCTAGCAGCAGTTGCTTCTGACGATCGGACTACGGTCATTTTTGAATCACCCAAACGGCTAAAGAAAACACTTGCGGACCTTGCTACCGCATGCGGCTCCGACCGACAAGCGGCGGTGATGCGCGAACTCACCAAGTTATTTGAGGAAAGTGTTCATGGGTCACTAGCCGAATTGTCGACAAGATTTTCCGAGGACGTAAAAGGAGAGGTTGTGATCGTGGTTGGTGCTGCCCCCCAACAAGAAATAAGCGACGAGACCATTATCAAAGCTCTAGAAGCCGAGTTAACAAACGGTGCCACCAAAAGCGGGGCAGTGAGTCAAGTCACCTCAAACCTAGGGGTGGCGAGAAATCGCGTATATTCACTGGCCCTCGAGATTGGTGAATGAACCCTTTGCATGAAACCCTGCCGGTTGGCTAGAGCCTGGTCGGTACCATGGCAGACGTGACCACCCCCTACTACGTCACCACTCCTATCTATTACGTAAACGATGCGCCCCATATCGGGCATGCGTATACGACCATCACGGCCGATGCCGTGGCTAGGTGGAATCGGCTCTTAGGTCGCGATGTCCACTTTCTTACAGGTACTGATGAACACGGACTGAAGGTCCAACGAGCGGCCGAAGCTAACAATTGTTTACCAATCGAATGGGCTGACCAAACCGTCGTTAGATTCAAAGATGCCTGGACCCAACTTGAAATATCGAATGATGATTTCATTCGCACTAGTGAGGAACGGCACTATTCGGCGGTGCAGAAACTGCTGCAAGCCTGTTATGACAACGGAGACGTTGATCTTCAGACCTACGAAGGTCTTTATTGCGTAAGTTGTGAGGCCTACTTCAACGAAGCCGACCTAGATGAAGGAAACTGCCCGATTCACGGGCGACCTGTTGAGCATGTAACTGAAGAGAACTACTTCTTTAAGTTGAGTCGCTACGAGCAAGCTCTCAAAGATTGGTACGCCTCTCACCCTGATTTCGTTGTCCCTTCGACTAAACGAAATGAAGCCTTGGGATTTATCAACCAAGGGCTCGAAGATTTCTCTATCAGCAGAACCTCTATTAACTGGGGCATTCCGCTTCCCTGGGATCCCAGCCACGTCACTTACGTTTGGTTTGACGCGTTGACCAACTACATAACGGCAGCGGGATACGTCGATGACCCTGAGATGTTTGATACCCGTTGGCCCGGAATTCATCTGATTGGTAAAGACATTTTGCGGTTCCACTGTGTTTATTGGCCAGCGATGCTGATGAGTGCTGGGTTGGCTCCACCTGAACGGATCCATGTTCATGGGTTTTTGCTGGTCGGAGGAGAGAAGATGTCGAAAACTCGACTAAACCAGATTGCTCCAGATGACCTGGTCGAGGATTTCGGTGTTGATGGAGTGCGGCATCACTTCTTACATGGTCAAACTTTCGGACCCGATGGTGATTTCAGTCATGAAGGAATGACAGCCCGTTACAACGCGGACCTAGCCAATAATCTGGGAAATTTACTCAGTCGAGTAACAACGGTGGTCACTTCGAAATGTGGTGGAGTGGGCCCCTCGGCAAGTCCGGATAGTCCTTTAGCGACGATCGTCGCGGAGGAATACCGAAAGATCGCTGATGGATGGGACCAGATAGCGCCGTCCGTTGCACTTGACGCGACCTGGAAAATTATTCACGAAACCAACGCGTACCTCGAAAACGCCGAGCCTTGGAAATCAGACCCTGGCCCAGATGTCGATGTGGTCTTAGGAGATGCGTTAGAGGTTCTGCGCATAGTCTCAATTTTGGCCTCGCCCGCTGTGCCGAATGCATGTTCAGAAATCCGCCGCAGAATTGGGCTTGATGAGGACCACACCCGAGAACGAGTGCCAGAAAGTATCGAATGGGGTCAATACCCAGCGGGACTTCCAGTGCTCAAAGGCGACCCACTATTTCCGCGACTCAAGTGAGCAACATGAACTGGACCGACAACCACTGTCACTTGCCAGATGACATGGACCTCGCAACTGAAGTGGTGCAAAACGCCAAAGATTCAGGTGTCTACCGACTTATTGATGTGGGGACCTCAATAGAACACAGTGTTAAATGCATAGCTCGAGCTAATGAATTTGATGGAGTGTGGGCCACTGCTGGGGTCCATCCCCACGACGCAAAGGATGGGATCGAAGGTCTAGAACAACTCGTAACATCTCCCAAGGTCGTAGCGGTTGGGGAGTGCGGCCTGGACTACCACTATGACCATTCTCCGCGAGATATCCAGAGGGACGTCTTCGCCAAACAAATCCAACTAGCCCATCAATTTGATCTGCCCTTAGTTATTCATACAAGAGAAGCATGGGAGGACACCTTCGACATACTCGACACCGAAGGGACCCCTGCCAAGACCGTATTTCATTGCTTCACAGGTGGTCCCGACGAAGCTCAAGCCGGACTGCAACGAGGCGCTTACCTGTCATTCAGCGGAATAATCACATTCCCGAACGCGCCAGAGCTACGTGAAGCTGCTGCTCTAACCCCCTCCGACCGTTACCTGATTGAAACTGACGCTCCCTATCTCGCACCAGTTCCCGAAAGAGGGAAAAAGAACCGTCCCTCATGGGTCACCTTGGTAGGAGAGGGTGTAGCGACGGCTAGGGGAGTGGCAATCAAAGAAGTAGCTGAAGAGTCGTGGAGTAATGCTTCAAGATTTTATGGACTAGCCGAGTGAACAGAAGAAACCTCTCTGTCAGTAGGCTCAACGAAATAGCTGCGACATTGGGTGGTTGGCGGTGCAACCTGTGCTTCGAAAGAGCTGGCAGAGAACTGCCCTCCTGTTGCTTTTAGGGGCAGCTGTCATAGGTGTCGCGGCTATGGCGATAAAAGACTCAAATTCCGATTATGGAAAGGCTGCGCCGCAGCCTGCGAGTAGAACAATCACGGAATCCACAAGACCAGATTTGTCGTTGGCTGGCTTCAGGATTGGAAGCCTCGCAGTGTTTCTGGTCGACAACTTGTTTTCTGGTACACAATCGCTCCTGAACCCGTCAACATTGGAGGCTGCGTCACCTACAACGACTCTTGCGATATCAAGCGAAAGCTTTGAACCTATAGAAACTTCGACGACAACTTCGACAACCTCGCTATCTTCAACCTCTCGCACGACAGCACCGCCAAGTACGACAATAAAGGTGAAAGTTCCTCCCTCAAGTTCAACCCCTCCAACTACACAGACATCAGTCGCCACCACGACCACCACGACCGCTCCGACGTCAACGACTGTGGCGAAAACGCTTCCTGTTAGCACTGAACCATCAGAGGAATCTTTGGAACCATCCGGAGAGGTAACTATCTTCGGGCAGCTTTACCTCGATACCTGGCCCAGTTTGGAGATGTGGGAACGAATGGCTTGGTGTGAGTCACGACAAACATGGGATGTGGACACCGGAAATGGATACTTCGGAGGGCTCCAATTTGCATTGGGCTCATGGCAATGGATGGGAGGCGAAGGAAGCCCAGCAGACGCCAGCAAAGAAGAACAAATCTTTAGAGCCAATCTGCTCTGGCAAGCCCAAGGCTGGAATGGTTGGCCCGGCTGCAAAGAATATTTCGGCTGGTCGAGATGGCAGGTCAGCGAATGACCTTGTCCATAACTGATGTACGGCGAATACTGGACGAGGCGGGCATAAGTCCCAAGAAAAGCCTTGGACAAAATTTCGTGGTCGACCCAAACACCGTTAGGCGAATAGCACGATTATCAGGCATTAGAGAAGGCAGTCAGGTACTAGAAATTGGCGCGGGGTTGGGCTCGTTAACGCTCGCTCTAGCTGAAACCGGTGCAGATGTGACAGCGATCGAGACCGATGGATCACTGATCCCCATACTCAACTCCACGGTCGGAGAGCAGGCGAGGATCCTGAACGTTGACGTCCGAGACCTTTCTTGGAACGACGTATTACCCACACCTGGTTGGCACCTCGTAGCGAACCTCCCTTACAACATTGCTACAACTGTCGTCCTCACAGTCTTAGATGAAGTTCCTGCTGTGACTCGACTCTTGGTTATGGTTCAGCAAGAAGCTGGAGAACGTCTAGCGGCAACTGTTGGAGATTCGGCGTACGGAGCTGTGTCAGTGCGTGTGGCCCTTCGAGCTCAAGCAACAATTGTTGGACATGTGTCACCTTCCGTGTTCTATCCGAAGCCACGAGTGAACTCAGCTCTCGTAGCGATCGAACGAGTAGATAGGAACCTGGAAGAGCACATCGAAAACGAACTTATAGAACTCGTCCGGATCGCCTTTAATCAACGCCGCAAGATGCTACGAAAAAGTTTGAAGGGACGAATACAGGAGGCGGTTCTAGAAAGCGCAGGAATTGCGCCTACGTCTCGACCGGAAGAGATCGAATTGGATAGATGGATAGACCTTGCCCGGAAGTCCACGAACATCGAATCATGAAGTCTGAACATCTAATCTGCCCAGCTAAGTTGACCCTCTCACTTAGGGTGAATAGTCGCCGCGCAGATGGCTACCACCTCATAGACGCTGAAATGGTGTCGGTCGACCTTTGTGACGAAATCGTGATTAGCGATGGGTCAGGATTGAAGATTCGATCATCAGACTCAGGATTTGAAGTCCCGAAAAACGAAAACAATCTCGTCAATCGTGCACTGGACTTACTAGGCCGCACAGCCGAGGTCACGATCGATAAGAGAATCCCATCAGGGGCGGGCCTTGGCGGAGGATCTAGCAATGCGGCTGCTGTTTTGCGATGGGCCGGGTTTCGCGATCCGGTAGCAGCTGCGTCATTGGGCGCGGATGTAGCGTTTTGTCTTCTGGGGGGACGAGCTCGTGTTCAAGGCATCGGAGAGATACTTCAACCACTGCCTCACCTAGAACGTGAAATGACCTTACTCATCCCACCAATAGGGGTGTCAACTGAGGATGTTTATCAAGCATGGGACGACCTAGGTAGCCCAGTTGGTGACCACGGCAATGATCTCGAACCTGCCGCACTCATAGTCGAACCTGAATTAGGAGAGTGGCGAGATGCACTCAGCGAAGCAACTGGAAAGCGAGCCCGTCTAGCCGGTAGCGGCGGTACCTGGTTTGTCGAAGGACACCACGAAGAATTTCGACACAGCGGAGTCGCATCAGTAAAAGTCAAAACCTTGCCTCAGCACAGCACTAACAAGACAAGCGCTACTGAGTAACTGAGCTACTGAGGACTAGCTATTTGTTTCGGCGTTGATAACGCGTGCGGCGAAGCATCTTCTTGTGCTTCTTCTTTCGCATACGTTTACGGCGCTTCTTTACAAGGGATCCCATGAGGAACTGCAGGGTAGCTGAACCTTGGCCAAGAGCCAACGTGAAGACGGCCGACATTGTTGCCGTAAGCGACCGGTATCGCGCACTTCTCGTCGTTAGGCTGGTGCTGTCGACCTAGCGCCCGTGGCGCTTCGATGGTCGGGGATCGTTCAACTGGCAGGACATCGGGTTTTGGTCCCGACAATGGAGGTTCGAGCCCTCCTCCCCGAGCGGACTCTCTACGACTAACGTTTTGTTACGTATTTCGCCATGAAAGAATGGAATCTTTCGACGTGAATCGACAAATTTTCGGCGTCGCATGAGAGCAATCGTTCTAGCCGCTGGCAAGGGTTCACGAATGCTGTCGACCGTGCCCAAACCACTGCATCTGGTGAACGGTGTACCAATGACACGACACACCTTGAAGGCGCTTGAAGAACTCGATTTGGAATCTACGGTCGTCGTCGTTGGGCATCAGGCGGCACTTGTTTGTAAAACCTTGATCCAGATGTCTAGCGAGCCGACACGCCTTGAGTTCGCAGAACAACGTGCCCAACTGGGAACTGCTGACGCGGTAAAGGTCGGACTTCAGGCAATTGCTAGCGGCGACGAATTGGGCGTGGACTCTGATGTGCTGGTACTGCCCGGAGACATGCCCCTTCTCACATCTAAGACTTTGATCAAATTGCAAGCGCACCATGTGAAATCGGGTGCCGCTGCCACTCTCTTAACAGCGGAGTTCAAAGATCCATCGGGATATGGTCGGATTGTTCGAGATCAACAGGGCCGAATTGAGCGTGTTGTGGAACATGCTGACGCCGGACCTAATGAATTGGCTATTCGCGAAGTCAACACATCGATTTACTGTTTCAACCGGCAGCTGCTCGATGATGCGCTTCAAGAAGTCGAAAGCTCGAATTCCCAAAACGAGTACTACCTGACTGACGTAGTTGAATTACTCCAGAAGAGCGGACACCTCGTGACGGCGGTGATTGCTGACGATCCAGACGAGATGCGCGGAGTTAACGACAAAAAGCAGCTCGCGGAATGTGAGACGTTGTTAACGGCTCGAACAAACCGGTGATGGCACCTATGTTGTGTGGGCTTCACGAATCCGACTCACCTGCCTTCAAAATCGGAGATCATTGTCAAATTGGACTTCTTACGGTTTTAACGCCGAGAGACAAGTACGCGTCAGCTACTGTCACATGACCGTTCTACAACTCTTCTTAGAGTAGGAAAAGCGATGGAACTAGTAACCAAAAAGCGTTTGCACCTCTTTACCGGTAGAGCTAATCCCGCGCTTGCCCAAGAAATCGCCCAACACTTGGGCATAGAACTGGGTGACCCAGGACTTATCGATTTCGCCAATGGCGAAATTAAGTGCCGATTTCAAGAGTCGGTCCGTGGTGGAGATGTCTTCATCATCCAAACTCACGCAGCTACCGAAGACATGAGCGTTAACGACGCGATCATGGAGCACCTGATAATGGTGGATGCGGCACGACGAGCTTCCGCGAAGCGGATAACAGCAGTCGCTCCTTTCTACGGCTATGCCCGTCAGGATCGTAAAGCCCAGGGCCGTGAACCTATAACTGCTCGGTTAATTTCAGATCTTCTGCGTCGGGCCGGTGCTGATCGTCTTGTCAGCATTGATCTGCATAGCGGTCAAATACAAGGATTTTTTGAAGGACCTGTTGATCACCTAACAGCAGCACCAGTGCTGATTGAATATTTGGCATCAAGGATTCCTGAGGGCTCAGTCATCGTTTCCCCTGACACGGGACGGGTCAAGGTCGCGGAACGATACGCGAAAAAACTTGACTGCGAAGTAGCAACTATCTACAAACGACGCTCGCTTCATGCAACGAACGAAGTAGAAGCATTGGGAGTGATGGGTGACGTCAACGACCGAACCTGCGTGATCATTGATGACATGGTGGACACAGCGGGGACCATTTGTGCCGCTGTCGATACCTTGACCGCACATGGCGCTGCCGAGGTGTTGTGCGCCACAACGCACGCAGTCTTTTCTGGACCAGCAATCGAACGTTTGGAGAATTCAGCATTGAGCAGGGTTATTGTCACCGATACCGTTCCTCTGCCTGACGCAAAACGGTTCGACAAATTAGAGGTGCTGAGTGCTGCAGGTATCCTCGCCGATGCACTCGAATCAGTCTTTGAAGACACTTCGGTATCTGAAATCTTTGATGGCGAAAACCATTCATAGTTGATTAGGTACTTGTTGGAGTGAGTGATGAGTAGCCACGGGCCCTACAATGGTCAACCCTTCAGGACCGTCTCAGAAGACTGGTCCCAATTAGTTTTATTTTCCAGGAGTCGTCAGCGATGTCGTCAGATCTGAAGCTTGAGGCTGAAATTGGCCGGAACCATGGCAGTCGCGCTTCTCGGCGTTTGCGACGTGACGACAAGATCCCCGCTGTTGTTTACGGTCAGGGTTCTGAACCCCTACCGGTGACCTTGGACCGACCTAAATTTCGGGCCGCACTCAACGCCGCTGGTCCTAACGCCGTCATCACCCTCGATGTGGATGGCAGTGACCATTTGACAATTGTGAAGAATATGCAGCGGGACCCGATAGCCAACCGTGTTACTCATGTCGACTTCATGCTTATCGACATAGACCAACGACTGGTAGTCGACGTCCCCATCACACTTGTTGGTGATGCTGCTTTGGTTCGACAAGAAGGAGCTGTGGTACAGCAGCAGATGATGACAGTCACTGTTGAGGCGCCAGCAGGCAATATCCCTCAAGCCTTCGAGGTTGATATTTCCGAGATGTCTATCGACACCCCGGTTCGTGTCTCTGACTTACAGATGGGAAGTGGTGTTGTCGCTCAAATTGAGGACGACTCGCTCATCGCTATCGGTCAACGCAGCCGTGCTTCAATTGCAGCTGAAGAGACTGCAGGCGAAGAATCAGACGAACTTGCTGAAGGCGAAGAACTTGCCGAAGGTGAAGCAGCAGCGGATGGTGCCGATGAATCCGGCGAAGGCGCTGCCGAAGATAGCCAAGCTGACTGACAGTGTCGGTGTTTCGCCGTGCTGCTCAGCGGCGCGGCACCCCGGCCGACTACCTAGTAGTAGGGCTCGGCAACCCAGGTGACAAGTTTCTGGGAAGTCGCCACAACCTTGGGTATGAGGTCGTCGAGGAAATGGCTGAACGCGAATCAATCTCGCTAGACACCTCGAAACCCAATCGCGCCCGAATCGCTGTTATCAATCATCTAGGCAACCGAGTAGTTCTCGCATGCCCGACGACCTTCATGAATTTGAGTGGAGAAGCCGTAGCATCGTTGATCCGGCGAAATGGAGTCAACGATGTTGGTTGCGTCATCGTCGTACACGATGAGCTCGACCTGCAACCTGGTCGAGTCAAGGTCAAACGGGGAGGATCCGCAGCCGGCCACAATGGTCTGAAGTCCATCCGACAACATGTTGGCTCCGACGATTTTGTGCGGATCAGAATAGGGATAGGGAAACCCCCAGATCCCCCAAATGGTAGAAATTGGGTTCTTAGAAGACCGTCTTCGGAAGACCGCTCGCGGCTTGACGCGGCAGTTCAGATCGGGATCGACGCAATCGAGACAATCTTGAGGGATGGCGTCGAGCAGGCGATGAATAACATAAATGGTCTTCAATCGTGACTTCGGATGGCGCCTTAGCCGGGTTGCCGCGTCAACTAGCCGATGATCAAGTTCTTCAACAACTACTTGGCCAAAAAAACGCAGAAGTAGCGGTAGCCGACGCAGCCCGCGCCTTTTTTGTTGCAGGACTCGCTGATATAAGCACCCAGACCCCAATCGTGGTGGTCACATCAACAGTGAGAGAAGCGGAAAGCCTATGTGATGATCTTGAGATCTGGCTCGGGAAAGGACGAGTCCGACATTTCCCAGCATGGGAAACGCTGCCATTCGAACGCGTAAGTCCGGCGACAGAGACCATGGGAAAACGTCTCGAACTACTGAATCGACTCCAATCTCAAAACCCTCCTGACGTCGTAGTGCTGCCAGTGCGAGCGCTTCTTCAGCGAATAAACCCAGAGGTGCGAGCCGTCCAACTCTTGGAGTTGCGTCGCGGATCAAGAGCGGACCTATCAGAGCTTTCAGAATCATTGGTAGCAAAGGGGTATCGCCGGGAATTTCAGGTCGAACATAGAGGTGAATTTGCCATCAGAGGCGGGATTCTCGACATCTTCCCGTCGACAGGTAATTTCCCGGTCAGAGTCGATCTATGGGGCGATGAAGTCGAAGGTTTGACCGAGTTCTCGATTTCCAACCAAAGGTCAACTACCGATATTCAGTCAGTGATTATTGCCCCGGCACGTGAATTGCTACCAACTAAGCAAGTTCGAGATCGAGCCCTTGAGTTATTAGAAACGGAACCTTGGGGTCGAGAACAATGGGAGCGTCTGGCCGCCGGTGAGTTTTTTGACGGTATGGAATCTTGGCTGCCGTGGTTGACAACCGAGGAGCTGATCCTTGGTGACATGCTTCACTCGAAGGCACTCGTCCTATTACTTGACCCCAAACGATTGAGAGACCGTTCATCGGAACTGATAGCGGAAGAGGAGGACCTAGCTCGGACGCTTGCGACTACCTGGCAAGCATTAGACCCAGTCGGAAACCCGCAGCCATTTCCTGGACTCCATGTGCCCTTTGACCGTGTTCTAAGTCAATGCGTTTCCAATGTATGGACTGTGACTAATACAGCGTCAGGCCCTGCGAAAAATAGGTTCGAAACGATGCCCTGGGAGACCATCGCCGGTACCCCGGAACGGTTACTTAATCAAATTAGAGATCTATCCGTTCAGCCTGGTCAGCGGCTAATTGTTGCAGCTAGCGGTCAAGGATCTGCTCAGAGAATGGCTGACACGCTGCGGTCAGAAAATATCGAACTCCAGGTACATGAAGCTGGGTTGCATATGACCCAAACCGGCGGCCATGTCGTGGCCGCGCCGATCGAGAACGGTTTCATCGCGCCGAGTCTTTCGCTGGCGGTGTTGACTGAGAGAGACATAACCGGTCGGCGAAGAACTCATCGAGCGGTTCGAACGACACAAGGTTCTCAGCGCACTTTTGAAGATCTGCAAACGGGCGACTACGTCGTCCACCACCACCACGGTGTTGCCCGATATGCCGGGATGAAACATAGAACCCTGATGGGCTCTGAACGTGACTATTTGGTTCTGGATTTCAAAGGTACAGATAAGTTGTATTTACCGAGTGACCAGATAGAACTGATTCGCCCCTACATAGGAGGCGAAACACCGACGCTCAGTCGCATGGGCGGAACTGATTTCGCCAAACAAAAAGATCGTGTGCGCGGCGCTGTAGCCGAGATAGCCCAAGAACTGGTGGTGCTTTACCAGTCGCGGTTACACACACATGGGCACTCTTTCCCTGCCGACACACCATGGATGAGAGAACTTTCTGAGTCGTTCACTTTCGAAGAAACGCCCGATCAATTAACCGCTATTCGAGACGTCCTTTCTGATATGGAATCGCCGCATCCCATGGATCGCCTGATTTGCGGCGACGTAGGTTTCGGAAAAACAGAAGTAGCCATGCGAGCTGCCTTCAGTGCCATGGGTGAAGGCAAACAAGTCGCGGTGTTAGTCCCCACAACCCTTTTGGCACAACAACATCACCAAACCTTCGAAGATAGATTTGCTGCGCACCCAGTGAGAGTTGAAGCTCTGAGTCGCTTTCTCACTCCTGCGCAACAGAGAAAAGTTGTGACTGAGGTAGCGGATGGAACAGTTGACGTACTGATTGGAACTCATCGGCTGCTATCAGAAGACGTAAAGTTCAAAAACCTTGGACTTTTGGTCATTGATGAGGAACAACGATTCGGTGTAGTCCACAAGGAAGCCATCAAAAAATTTAAGACTGACGTAGATGTGCTGACTCTAAGTGCAACTCCGATCCCGCGTACCCTAGAAATGAGCCTCACAGGCATAAGAGACCTTTCTTTATTGCAGACAGCGCCAGCTGAACGGCTTCCCATCCTCACTCATGTTGGCGAATACGACGAGAGAGCCGTACTTGAGGCTATTCGTCGAGAGCTTCTTCGTGAAGGTCAAGTGTTTTTCGTTCACAACAGAGTCGAAGATATCTCAGAGGTAGCAGAGCGACTGCGAGAGATGGTCCCAGAAGCGCGAATTGGCGTAGCCCATGGCCAAATGGATGAAGCCTCTCTTGAACAGGTGGTCATAGATTTCTGGGAGCGAAGCTATGACGTTCTGGTATGCACCACGATCATCGAATCAGGTATTGATATGCCAAGCGTCAATACGCTTGTCGTTGACAGAGCAGACCTGATGGGACTTGGCCAGCTACACCAGCTTCGCGGTCGGGTTGGACGATCCGGACAGCGGGCCTACGCATACCTGTTCTTCCCGGCGAACCGTGTCTTGACCGAAAAAGCTTTTGAAAGATTGAAGACAATCGGCGAATCAACTCAACTCGGTTCAGGTTTCAGAATCGCGATGCGCGACCTTGAGATACGAGGTGCTGGTAATTTGCTCGGAGGTGCCCAGTCAGGTCACATTGCGGCAGTGGGTTACGACCTTTACTGCGAGATGGTGACTGAAGCGGTCGCGGAGTTGAGAGGCGAAGGCATCCAACAAGTCCAAGAAATAAATATTGATTTGCCGATCAGAGCGTATTTGCCAGATGACTACGTAGAAGCAGAAGAACAGCGTCTCGAGGCATACCGCAGACTCGCCAACGTCAGCGAACTCATCGAGGTTGCAGACATAGAAGCAGAATGGATCGACAGGTATGGTCCAGTTCCAGACCCGGCAGGGACCCTTCTTCACATAGCGTTGCTGAGATCTGAATGTGTTCGTCTAGAAATCACCGATGTCAGTGTCACCAACCGCAACCGAATCAGAATCTCCCCTCTAGAGCTGACCCAAAGTGAACAGGTTCGTTATAAACGATTAATCAACGACAACCCGTATAACGGCGGCACGTATAAAGACGAATTTTTTGAACTTACAATTCATGCAGAGAATGTGAGTTCGAGTCTGCCTGGAGAGATCTTTAGCTTTCTTCGCGAGCTTCGACCCGCCAAATAGGACATTCAACCCGTACCATTTCGGGCGTGACAGTTAATAGGGGCAAGAACCTAAAAGGCACAGCACTACTGGCGGCCTTTGCTTTACTCATAACGCTCTCGGGTTGCGGCGATAATCCCGGTTCAGTTACTGGATCCAGCCGAGATGAAATTTTCGACCGTATCGACCAAGACGGTGATGGTGTCGCGCTTCGGAGCGATTACGAAATGGCGCTTTCACTGACAGACCGGACGAGAGTTATAGCGTCCTATCCGCGGGGAGAACTCACTATTGGTTCAGTCTTAGTGAGTCTTGCCGAGTCGCGGCCCAGCCGCCTTCTCGATCCTGACAATCCACCGAACGAAATTTTTGTCGCTCGTTTAACTTCAATGTTGCGACTTCGTTTAGCAGCGATAGCTATCAACGATGCAGGATTTGACATCGATTTTGAGGTAGATGACGAAAATTTGAATTCCCAAGTTCAGGAACACATCTCCGGCGAATTCGAACAGTGGGCGCAACAGTACGCTCTTGCCGAAGATCCTCGTTTAGAAAAGTTCGCCACACCGCATTGCATCACCCTTATAGCGACTGAAACCGAGACTGAAACCGAGGTCGCTAAGAAAAGACTTGAGGCAGGGGAGTCCGCCTCGGTAGTTGCTTCAGAAGTCAACGCGCAAGGCGCGACGCGGTGGCCTAATGGCGACGTTGGGTGCGCGGACTTACTTACATGGGCGAACACATTTGGTGAAAGTGCAGCGCCTCTTGGGGAAATGGAAGCGGGAGACATATCTGAGATTGTCTCAATGTCGTCAGACTTCAGCGCAACCGGACGTTTGTGGCTGGTTTTCTATGTCCGAGAACTCCGAAACGAAGAAGCAAACCCAGCAACACTTGGCCCCTTTTCCCAAAGGGTATTGGCAGACTTAGTAGTTGGATACGACGTTGCGGTTGACCCACAAGTCGGCAACTGGGACTCCGACGGCCTATCTGTAGCCCCGAGCGAGTAGTCCTGCATTGTCGGAGATCATTATCGGTGGACTGGGCCCCGGTAGTAAGGACCTGGTGTCAGACGCAGTTCACCAGCTGGCCAGGACCCACACCACATTTTTGCGTACGCGAAAGCACCCAAGCGCCGACGCGTTCGATGAGTTGGATTCTTTCGACCACCTTTACGAATCGCACCGATCAGTACCAGAGGTCTACGAAGCGATAACTGAGCAATTGGTGTTGGAAGCAATAGAGCGAGGAAAGATTGGCTACCTGGTGCCGGGTTCACCTTTAATCGCGGAGCGAACCGTCGATCTTCTCCGGCAACGTAAGGAAGTGAATATCGAGATCCTCCCCTGCGTTTCCTTCCTTGATCTTGCTTGGGAAAGACTTCAATTCGACCCTGTAGGTCGGAGAGTCACCATCGTTGATGGGCAAAGCTTCGAGACTGAAGTTGCCGGATTGACTGGCCCTGTGTTGGTTGCGCAATGTGACAACAGATTCGTACTTTCAGATATCAAGCTTTCGGTTGAAGTGGAAAACCTGCCGAAAGTAACGGTGCTTCAACATTTGGGCCTCGACGACGAAGCAATTTTTGAAGTTGAGTGGGAAAATCTAGATCGGGAATTTGAACCAGATCACCTCACATCTCTTTGGATTCCGGAGCTACCTCTTTCGGGCCCAACCGGATCGATGATGGAGTTGTATGCCCTAGTTCGTCGACTTCGCTCAGAATGCCCTTGGGACCGGGATCAAACTCCTTCTAGTTTGATCCCCGGACTTCTGGAAGAAGCGAACGAGGTCGTGGAAGCCATTGAGTTGATCGAAAGTGACGAAGGGCCTCTAGACGATTTGATCGAAGAGCTCGGCGATTTGCTGTTTCACATAATGCTGCAAGGCGCAATTGGCGAAGAGCGACAAACCTTTGACATAGGGGATGTGGCTCGTGAGATTCGAGACAAGATGATTCGACGGCATCCGCACATATTCGACAGAGACCCTGATGCGCCGATGCCATCTAGAGAACAGTTAGCTGAGCAGTGGGCAGCGATCAAGGCATCTGAAGGAGCTGAAGCAAAAAAGAACTCAGGGAAGTAGGAACTAGAGATAGTGGTTCCGTCGCGGAGTGAGGCAGGCAGCGAAAGCCGACAAAGCCTGAAGTGTGCAGTCTCTATTGCACCCACTCGCAGCTACCATTCAGTCTTGACACTGTGAGTGCCTTTCAGTTCGAAACCTTGCTTGGAGAAGTCCCATGAGCAGAATTATGAATGTGTCAGGCCGAGAGATCATTGACTCTCGAGGAAACCCAACTATCGAAGCCGAAGTCCTGTTAGAAAGCGGTGCTCAAGGAAGAGCCCAAGTCCCGTCTGGGGCGTCAACGGGGCAGTTTGAAGCTGTCGAAATGCGTGATGGAGGCGAACGCTTTCATGGGAAGGGAGTCCTCAAAGCAGTCAAATATGTTAACCAAGAGATTGCTCAGGCTCTAGTAGGGACTGACGCCCTAGATCAGCGTGTCGTTGACGCGAAAATGATTGATTTGGATGGCACCCAAAACAAGAGCCATCTTGGAGCTAACTCGATCCTGGGAGTTTCCTTGGCCACAGCGCACGCTGCCGCGATGGAAAGCCAGACACCGCTGTACCGGTACCTCGGAGGAGCGAATGCTCATGTCCTCCCTGTCCCGATGATGAACGTCATCAACGGGGGTGAACATGCCGACAACAATGTTGACCTCCAAGAGTTCATGATTATGCCCATCGGCGCAGCATCGTTTTCTGAGGGCCTGCGTTGGGGGATCGAGATCTATCACGTTCTTAAGTCGGTACTTAACGACCGCGGACTTTCAACGGCAATAGGTGATGAAGGCGGTTTCGCGCCGAATCTAGCCAGCAATGAAGAAGCACTTGCTTTGTTGGTCGAAGCGGTAGAACGAGCCGGATTTAGGCCAGGAGACGACATAGCTCTGACCATCGACGCGGCGGCAACGGAATTCTATATCGATGGAAAATATCAACTAGCCGGTGAAGGCCGAAGCCTCGATTCGAGCCAATTTTCGCAGTATCTCGCAGACCTATGTGATCGGTACCCAATTGTTTCCATAGAAGATGGGATGGACGAAGAAGATTTTGAAGGTTGGTCCGCGTTGACGGGATTGCTAGGAGAGAAAATCCAACTGGTCGGAGACGACCTATTCGTGACGAACAGTGACCGTCTTGAAGATGGAGTGAGACGTGGAATTGCTAACTCCATTCTGGTCAAGGTGAACCAAATAGGTACCTTGACTGAAACGCTCGAGACCGTGCAGTTGGCGACTGCTAGCGGATACACAAGTGTGATGTCGCACCGTTCCGGAGAGACGGAAGACACGACAATTGCAGATTTGGCGGTAGCTACCAATTGCGGGCAGATCAAAACTGGAGCGCCGGCTCGTTCAGATCGAGTTGCCAAGTACAACCAACTGTTGCGAATCGAAGAAGAGCTAGGTGAAGCAGCTGCGTATCTAGGTCAGAAAGCTTTGGCGCTTGACTAATCCTTTCGCCAAGATGAAGGAAAGCACCTCTCGTAATGAACAGTCGAGGAGGAGACTGGCCTCATTTCGGAGAGTCGTGTCGATAGTGACAAAATTTCGTCTAGGGCGACTCGGGCGAAGATCCTTAGTTGTAGTGGTGGCAGCAGCAGTGATAGCCCTCGCGGCCAATACTTTTCTTCCGTACCGGCAGTACCTAGACCAAGGAAGAAGCATTGAACAAGCGAAACAGGAGTTGTTTGAGCTTGAACAACGGCGCTCAGATCTTGAGACGCGGTTGGAACGAGCACAAGACAAAACAATTATTAAACGAGAGGCTCGAAAACAGATGTCTCTAGTAGAGCCTGGGGATGAGCTTTTCCGGGTCGTGGTTCCCGCTGACGTCATCAATTTGCCGAGAGGCTGGTACCTGCCAGGAATCGAGTATCTAATCACTGGGAAGTCGGAATAAGAGCTTCTTTTTATAGGTCCCGCATGACGCGAAAGGCCCGCTCCACCACAACTTCCCTGTGCTTGTCGGGATCAACGCCACGTTGTTCAAGTGAGAGTCTGATGATGCCAACGGCCCCAGCAGCCCGCATCCGGTCCTCAACCGAAGGGTCGGGGCCAACTAAGTACGCGTAAAAGTCGCGGGCTTGACCGCGCAGTCGCTGTCCAATAGGGCTGTGCTGAATAGCCGCGTCGTTATAAACCAATCGGAACACGTGGATGTCATCGGCTAGCAAGTCGTAATACTGATTGAGCGCTTCCCGCATTGACTCAGGGCTTTGATCAAATTCCCTGATTCTTTTCAGCAAGTCGTCGCTACCGTCGTGAAGTCTGGCAGCGAGGCCCTCAAGGACATCGTTTTTTGAAGCGAAGTGGTAATACAGGGCCGCTGGGGTGATGCCCAAGCTTGCGGTCAATTGACGAATTGATGTGCCGTCATAGCCATGTTCGGCGAATAGTTCGCGGGCGTTCTCTAAAATTTGGTTCTTGGTATTCGCCGTCTGTTGGTGATCCGCTTCAACCGCTGACATGGGTAGAAACTTATCTAACTCTTATTTGAAATAGATGTTCATAGCCCCCAAAATCAGCAAAAATTTCTGAAGGGAATTTTGAACGCAGAGTTCAATGGTCTCTATAGAAGCTTTGTTAAGGATCCCCATCTCCACAACCTTTGTGAAATGAATCCAAGAAGTGTGGCATTCGGTGAGGCACTAAGGCCTTCGATAGGGCATGATTGAGGCCGACCTAAAGGTCGCCCTGCTGTTGGAGGAAGGGAACAACTGTGGAACTCAGCGTCACCGTAAATGGAACGGGTCGTGTAAGTGAGGTCGAGCCCAGAACGTTGCTCGTCTACTACCTGCGCGATGAACTTGGGCTTACTGGTACGAATGTGGGCTGTGACACGTCCTCGTGTGGAGCATGTACGGTCCACGTGAATGGCGAGTCAGTCAAGTCCTGCACGATGTTGGCGGTTCAAGCTGACGGTCAGGAAGTCACAACGATCGAGGGCCTTGCCCCTTCGTCTGAAGAACTTCATCCGATGCAGGAGAGCTTTCAAAATAACCATGGCCTGCAGTGTGGATACTGCACTCCCGGCATGGTGATGGCTGCCTGTTCGTTGCTTGACGAAAACCCTGCACCTACCGAAGAGGAAGTTCGAGAAGGACTCGAAGGAAATCTTTGCAGATGCACCGGGTACCACAACATTGTCAAAGCGGTCTTGGCCTGTAGTGGCCAAGACGCGAGTTGAGAGGCTAAGTAAATGATTCCAGCTGCCTTTGACTACAAGAAAGCCGGCTCATCGGAAGAGGCGGTCGCTCTGATCGTTGAGCATGGGGACGAAGCGAAGTTACTTGCGGGAGGTCATTCCCTCATACCGATGATGAAGTTGCGGCTCGCCGTACCTAGTGTCCTCGTCGACATCGCTGGCGTTGAAGACCTCAGTTATATAGACGATCGTGGAGATCACATAGCAATTGGAGCGCTGACCAAGCATCGCAGCTTGGAAACCAGTGATCTTTTGATAACGGAGTGCCCGCTTCTCGCTCATGTCGCGAGCAAGGTCGGTGATCCTCAAGTCCGGCATCGAGGAACACTTGGTGGTTCGCTCGCCCACTCCGACCCGGCATCCGATTTGCCAGCCGCAGTTTTGGCTTTAGGAGCTTCGCTTGTTGCTGAAGGACCTAATGGCCAACGTGAAATTGCTGTAGCTGATTTCTTTACTGGTTACTTTGAGTCAGCCCTGTCTGATGACGAGATGCTTACAGAAGTACGAGTTCCGAAAGCACCGGGAGCTTCGTGGAGCTATCAAAAGTTCAATAGGCGAGCACAGGACTGGGCGATTGTGGGAGTGGCTGCAGTCGAAGTTCAAGGTGCGGCACAAATCGCATTAGTGAACATGGCTTCAACACCCCTTCGAGCTGAAGCCGTTGAGGCGGCGTTAGCGGGAGGAGCTTCGGCGGCAGAAGCTGCGGAAGCGGCAGCTGAGGGAACTGACGCCCCCACCGATCTCAATGCCTCGCCCGAATATCGGGACCACTTGGCTCGTGTTCTTACCAAACGAGCCTTGGAAGCCAGCGGTATCTCATAAGTTCCAAGGTTGTTGCTGGCGCAATAAAGTGGCCAATCAGAGCCATGGCCGGGCGGCGAACCTAATCAATCTAGAAGCCCGGATGCTTGGCCTCCGTCAATCAGTAGTCCGGTCCCTGTGATGAATTTCGCCTGTTCCGAGCAAAGGAACGCTACCGCTGCACCGAAATCGTCAGCGTCACCAGTGATTCGGGCGGGAACCGTCGATGCGGCGGTCTCTCTGTCTGGAACGATCTTGGCGACGCGATCGGTCCAATGAGTTCCTGGTTGCGCCGAATTAACAGTTACTCCGTCAGCCGCGACCTGGCGGGCCGTGATCTTCAGAAAACTAGTGAGGCCTGCTCGAGCAACCGAACTGGCCATCAAATATTCGATTGGCTGTTTAACTCCGACGCTTGTGATCGCACAGACGCGACCCCATCCACGCTCGCGCATCGCGGGAATAGCTGTCCGACACATCTCAATCATCGCTCGACAGTTCATGTCGAAGGCCGCCTGATATGAATCCAAGTCAGTGTTTTCGAAAGTACCTGGAGGAGGCCCACCTGCGTTGGTGACCAATATGTCCAAATGACCTAATTCGGTGATCGCTTGTTCAACAAAGGTCCGTCCGGAATCTGGGTTTGATAAATCCGCCTCGATGGCTACTACGTCTCCACCGATCGCTTCCACTGCCTCTGAGAGTTTTGTACCATCTCGACCACAAATTGCGAGGCGGACTCCCTCCGCGGCAAGAGCTTTCGCCGTCCCTAATCCCAGACCCGCCGAGCCTGCTGCTACGGCTGCCGTCTTTCCGTTAATACCTAGATCCATTTCCCAAAATCCCTTCAAATGCCTCGCGGCAACATATCTGGAAAGAGGGTCACTCTGCTGAATGAAGGCTCAGTGAGGGCTAATTCCGATATAGCCCGTATTCTGAATAGCGCATGTTTAACATTCCTAACTCTCCTTCAGAAGTTTCGTCGGCCTTGGCTGACAACAACTATTTGACCGATGAGGGTCTCGCGACCGTCGTCTACCTGGCGATAACCATGCAGCGACCCTTATTTCTCGAAGGTGATGCCGGCGTTGGCAAGACGGAGCTAGCAAAGGTCTTAGCCGCATGGACAGGCGGCGACCTCATTCGACTTCAGTGCTACGAAGGTATTGACGCGTCCCAGGCGCTGTATGAGTGGGACTACACGCGACAGTTGCTTCACCTCAGAGCCGCAGAGGCATCGGGTAGAGCACAGAAAGACTCTCAAGCAATCGAGGACGAGCTCTACTCAGAACGATTCCTTATTCGCAGGCCGCTGCTTCGCGCAATCGACTACGCCGACCAGCCGCCAGTCTTGTTGATCGACGAAGTTGACCGAGCAGATGACGAATTTGAAGCTTTCTTGCTCGAAGTTCTTTCAGATCACACGGTAACGATCCCAGAGTTGGGAACCTTTGGCGGTAAAACACCTCCTCTGGTGGTCGTCACCTCCAACCGGACACGAGACGTACACGACGCTCTCAAGCGACGATGTCTCTATCACTGGGTTAATCACCCTGATCTTGAACGCGAAATCGAAATCATTCGGCTTAAAGCCCCTGAAGTAGATAGCGAACTTGCGCGGCAGGTAGCGCTTGCAGTTAATGCAATGCGGGGCATGGGTTTGTATAAGCCACCAGGGGTCGCTGAAACGATTGATTGGTCGACGGCGTTAGGAAAGCTTGGGGAGTCGGTTCTTAATGAACAAACGATTAAGGCCACACTGGGCACCGTTCTAAAATACCGAGAGGACCAAGACCGGGTTTCGGCGCAAGGTATTGAGATGATCATGGCTGCCGCTGCACATGAATGAAACGCTTTCGGTCAAGTCGGGAAATAGTCCTGCACGAATAGCGGTCGGCTTCTGTCAAATCCTTCGCGGTCTAGGGTTAGAAGTCTCGGTGAGTCGCGTGATGCTATTCGTTCAGGCCCTTGGGCTGGTAGGACTCGATGACCGAGATGCCGTTTATTGGGCAGGGCGATCAACTCTTGTTGGTGACCCCGAAGAAATTGAGGAATTCAACCGCGCATTCGCAGTTTTTTGGGAAAGAAAACAATCATCGGGTATCGAGGTCGAATTACCACCTATCTCAGTGTCGATCTCGACAGATGGTGCCGAAGATAATGATGACCTTCCGGAAGATGACACAACTCCTTCTGGGCCCACGCTCCAAGTTCGTTACAGCGCTTTAGAAACACTTAAGGAAAAAGATTTCGCTGAGTGCACTGACCGAGAACTGAATGAATTAAGACAACTCATAACAGGTCTCCGCTTCACATCGACTACCCGTCCTTCCCGAAGAAAACGGCCATCGAAACGTCAGACAAGGAATCCTGACTTGCGCCGCGTAGTGCGTGCCGCCTTGGCCATGGGTGGTGAACCTATACATAGAAAGTTTCTCCAAAGAGACCAACGTCCCCGTCGCCTGGTTCTGCTGCTTGATGTGTCGGGTTCGATGGAACCGTACGCTCGAGCGCTTATCAGATTCGCTCATGCAACAGTTGTGGGAAGAACACGGGTGGAAGCGTTTGCGGTAGGTACACGCCTAACCCGCATCACTCGCGAGCTATCGTCTCGAGACCCAGATGCTGCCCTCAGAGCTGCTGCACATGCCGTAGCTGACTGGTCTGGGGGAACTCGCCTCGGCGCGACGCTGAAAGAATTTAACGAATTATGGGGTCTGAGAGGCATGGCACGCGGAGCAATAGTGGTGCTGCTCTCAGATGGATGGGATCGCGGAGAGCCAGAGGTATTGGCTGAGCAAATGGAACGGCTGCATCGCGTTAGTTACCGGCAAATTTGGGTGAACCCACTCAAACACACGCCGGGTTATGCACCGCTAGCTCGTGGAATGGCGGCTGCACTGCCACACACGGATGAGTTCATTGAAGGGCACTCTTTTGAATCACTTGAGCGACTTGCTGAGACTGTCTCGGCATAAACATGGGAACATTTAGCTATGGATGAAATCTTCGATGACATCGAAAGATGGTTTGCGTCTGGCGAAAAGGTAGCTATCGCACGAGTAGTAGATATCGAGGGAAGCGGCCCTCGCGACCCCGGTGCCGCTATGGCAGTTAATGCTCGTGGGGAGGTCGCTGGATCGGTTTCGGGTGGCTGCGTTGAAGGCGCTGTAGTAGGAGAAGCAATAGAGCTATTGGAGGGTCGAAGGAAGGCAGGCATCACTACCTTCGGCTACAGCGATGATGAAGCATTTGCAGTGGGATTGACTTGTGGCGGGACGATCCATCTCTTTATCGAGGAACTTGACTGGTGACGCCGATATATGAACGTTTCCGAGATTCGATCCGCTCGGAAGTACCGGTGGCGTTAGCCACATTGATTGAAGGGCCAGAGGTTGGCGCCAAACTATTAATCGAGGAATCAGGATTTGCTCTTGGCAGTCTCGGGGGAGAGGCACTGGATCGTGTTGTAAGCAGAGACGCTATAGCGATGCTCGAAGCCGGAACTAGCGAAGTTCGACATTACGGAGCTGAAGGCGAAGCGCGACAACACGATCTCAGCGTCTTTATTGAGTGTCATGCGCGACGGCCGCATCTAGTGATATTTGGAGCGGTTGATTTCACCAGGGCTTTGGCGAGTCAAGGGAAACTTCTAGGTTTTCGAGTCACGGTCTGTGATGCCCGTGAAGTTTTCGCGACTCGTCGACGTTTCCCAATGGCAGACGAGGTAGTCGTCGATTGGCCAGACCGTTTATTAGAACGAATAGGGAGCGATCTAGGCCCTCGAGACGCTGTCTGTGTTTTGACTCACGACGCCAAATTTGATGTACCAGCGATCATGGGGACCTTACCGACGAGAGTCGGCTACCTCGGAGCTATGGGGTCTCGACAAACTCACGAAAAACGGGTTGAGAGACTACTTGAGGAAGGCGTCACTTCAGCAGAACTTGAGCGAGTTAGATCACCGATTGGGCTAGATATTGGAGGCAGGACACCTGAAGAGACTGCGGTGTCTATTGTCGCAGAGATCATTGCTTTGCGAACTGGCCGCGAAGCTCCCAGCTTAAGTGAAGGTAAAGGATCGATTCACTGAGCCAACCGGCTCGTTGCCCACTACCGTTCGTAGTATGGATTTTTCCTCATCTGAAGATCACGACGATATTCGTGAAGGTGTCCGACGAGTTTGCACTCAGTTTCCCGACGAATATTGGCGGGAAAAGGATGAGCAACATGAGTTCCCCTGGGACTTCTATCAAGCGATGGCGGATGGAGGCTGGATAGGCATCGCCATTCCCGAGGAGTTCGGTGGCGGAGGCCAAGGTATTACGGAAGCATCGATTGTTCTCGAAGAAGTTGCAGCAAGCGGTGCAGCAATGAATGGCTGCTCAGCGATTCACTTATCGATCTTTGGTATGGAGCCGGTCAGAAAATACGCCTCACCTGAACTTGTCAACGAAATTCTCCCCAAAGTCGCTGATGGGTCACTTCACGCAGCCTTCGGAGTCACAGAGCCTGATGCCGGAACCGACACCACTTCAATTAAAACTCGAGCTGAACGAGATGGGGATGAATATGTGATCACCGGTGCAAAGGTGTGGACAACCAAGGCACCGTATTGTGACGTCTGCTTGCTGTTGGTAAGGACCACTCCGAAAGAACTGTGTGATGGACCGACCCAAGGCATGACGCTCCTCTTGGTCGACCTGAAAGACCCCGCCGTAGATATAACGCCGATCCCAAAAGTTGGACGTAACGCCGTTGTTTCCTGCGAAGTGCGCTATGACGGGTTACGGGTGCCAGTAAGTCGTCGGGTAGGTGAAGAAGGGGAGGGCTTCCGCTACATCTTGGACGGCCTGAACCCGGAGCGAATCCTTATTTCGGGAGAGGCACTTGGTATCGGTCGCGCTGCCTTGAAAAAAGCGGTCGACTATGCGAATGATCGAGTGATTTTTGGGCGTCCAATAGGTCAGAACCAGGGCTTGGCCTTTCCCTTGGCCGATAGCCACGCTCGACTCCATGCAGCGGAGTTGGTCATTAGAGACGCTTCGTGGCGTTACGACAACGGACTTGACTGTGGAGCACAGGCGAACCTTGCAAAGTATCTAGCCTCCGAAGCTGCATTTGAATGCGCTGATAGGGCAATGCAAACTCACGGAGGCTTCGGGTACGCCAAAGAATATGACGTTGAGCGGTATTGGCGTGAAAGTCGCCTGATGAAGATTGCACCGGTCAGCCAAGAAATGGTTTTGAACTATGTGTCTAACAAGGTTCTTGGCCTACCCAGGTCCTACTGAAGTTGTGAAAGTAGCTGGGGTTCTACTCGCGGCAGGAAGTGGGTCACGTTTCTCGGGGCCAACTCATAAGCTTCTTGCTGATATAGCCGGCGAAGCTGTGGTTACTCATGCAGCGCGTTCTATGGTGAACTCTGGTTTGTCTGGCTATGTGCTGGTTGCAGGTGCTGCTCAGTTGGCTCCCGCTCTTACAGAGTTTTCTGAGCTAGTAGTTGTCGAAAATCCTGAATTTGAACAAGGAATAGCTACGTCACTCGGTGTCGCGGTTGACTGGGGTGAAGCCGCTGGTTTTGATGCCCTTATTGTTGGATTGGCTGATCAGCCAGGAGTTCCAAGTTCGAGTTGGAGGCGTTTGAGTGATACCAACGCACCCATAGCGGTCGCTAACTACGGTGGTCGTGCTGGAAACCCAGTTCGTCTTGAAAAATCGGTGTGGCCGCTACTTCCGCGATCAGGAGACGAAGGAGCTCGGGTTTTGCTACGTACGAGGCCAGAACTGGTTGAGCAGGTAGCCTGCGAAGGCTCTCCCGATGACATAGATACTGTGGAGGATCTCGGACAATGGAGTTGAAAAATGAATTCCGAGTCGGTGTTCCGATTGACCAGGCGTGGGGCACTTTGACAGATGTTGAGTACATCGCGCCCTGTATGCCGGGTGCACAACTGACGGAAATTGATGGCGAAGAATTCAAAGGACAAGTGAAGGTCAAGGTTGGGCCGATCACTGCTCAATATAAAGGCGTCGCTAAGTTCAAAGAAAAGGATGAGAGTCAATACCGGATGGTCCTCGACGCAAGTGGCCGCGATACTCGCGGGGCCGGAAATGCGGCAGCAGAGGTGACGGCTGAGATGACTGCCGATGGTGATGGAACCAAGATCGTTATAACCACCGACTTGAAAGTCACGGGCAAAGTCGCTCAGTTCGGTCGCGGCGTGATGGCTGATGTATCAGAAAAGCTGATTGGGCAGTTTGTTGAAAGCCTCGAACAAAAACTTCTTGAATCAAATGAGCGTCAAGAAGGATCAGAAAGTAAATCTGATGAAGATGACTCTGCGACCAATGACGAGGCTGTCGAGGGTGACTCCGGACCACGAAAAATCGATATGCCGGAACCAGAACCTGTTGACTTGCTTGATACGGCTGGCGCGCCGCTCTTTAAACGATTTGGCCCCTTTGCTCTAGTTGCTCTGGTGTTAGTTCTTCTGCGTCGCCGCAAGCGGTAACAGCAAAGTCAATAGATCATGGTTATCGATGCTGCGAAAGTGTCCTCGGTCGCCCCACCGTCGCCAGATGAGATCGCGAAAGTGGCTGAACTATTGGGTCGACCACCCGAGGTCGATTTTGAAATAGTTGTGATCGACAGTGGAGGAGAACCCGTTGTGATTCGTAACGGACCAATAATGGAAAATGGCCGACCGATGCCGACCCGTTATTGGCTTGTGGGTCGTCAACTGTCTCGCCTTGTCGGGCGACTTGAAGGAGCTGGAGGAGTTCAAGCAGCGGAACTAGCAGTGGATGCCGATGATTTGACAGCGGCCCATGAGCGTTACGCGGCCGAACGGGACTCTCAGATTCCAACGGGGCATTTAGGTCCACGACCGACGGGTGGAGTTGGCGGCACTCGACGGGGTGTCAAATGCCTACACACCCACCTAGCGCATCATCTGGCGGTTGGTGATGACCCGGTCGGTGAGTGGGTTGTTCAGCAGTTAGAGGCGACAGATCTTGTCTGATGACGCGCCCGTTGCGATCTTGGACTTTGGTACTAACACAACCCGTCTTTTGATAACCAATGGCACCTCTGTAGATATACGGGTTCATCGTGTTACCGGATTAGGTCGAGGGTTAGGGAAAACGGGGCGACTTAACGAACAGGGAATAGGCCGTGTTTTAGATGCAGTTGATGAATTCAAGTCGCTTATTTCGGAGAACGGTGTTCAAAAAATTAGAGCAGTGGCTACAAGCGCCGCCCGCGATGCAGTGAACCGAGACGACCTATTCAAACCTGTATCGGCAGCTTTGAAACATGAACTCGAACTCCTGTCAGGGGAAGAAGAAGCCCGTTATGGATTTTTGGGAGCGACCGCAGGCTTGGCTTCGACTGATGGGCCATTCCTCGTCATCGATATAGGAGGAGGCTCTACTGAATTCTCATACGGGACTCATCAGGCGGAAATATATAGATCCGTTGACATGGGATCTGTTCGCTTTATGGAACAGTTCTTTGTTAATGACCCCCCTAAACCCGAGGAGTTAAGTGGAGCTATCCAGGTTGCTCGTTTACACCTAGACGACATCGACAGGGATCATGCAATCATGGGAAAGGCAAGATCTCTTGTGGGAGTTGCCGGAACAATTACCACCATTGCGGCGGTCGAAATCGGGTTGGAGCCCTACGATCCACAAATTATTGATGGGTTTGTGCTTAGCCGGAGAGCTGCAGAAGACGTATTCAGAACTCTGGCGACCGAGTCGCTTGAGATCCGAAAACATAATCCCGGTTTAGAAACCGCACGAGCCGATGTGATAGTCGCTGGATGTTGCATTTTGGTAGCTGTCATGCGCCATTGGGAACTGGACGAGTGTCTGGTTCGCGAGTCAGACCTCCTAGACGGATTGGCGTTCGAACTCTTAGCGGTTGAATAGAGATCGCCTCGGCGGGCTAGTGTTCCGACTGTGAATGATCTGCACACCCCAAGGTTGCTGTTACGCGGTTTGCAACCCCACGATTTTGCGCAGTGGAGTGAAGTTCGTAAGCGTTGTGTGGATTGGTTGACCAAATGGGAACCCGAAGTCGTACCGGGCGCCCCCGATCCTGCACAAGATCCAGCTGCATTCGCGGCGCGATGCAACGCGCGAGACCGTGAACGTCAGCTCGGAACGGGATTTGCATGGTCTATGTGGCATCGAGGTCACTTCTGTGGAGAAATCAACGTCAACAATGTCGCTAGAGGGGCATTTCAGAGTGGTCATGTTGGTTACTGGGTAGATGAACGTTGGGCGGGAAGCGGATTTGTGCCAGAAGCGTTGGTTGCTGTCTTTGGGCATGCTTTTGATAGGGCAGGACTGCATCGACTCGAAATATCGATCATTCCCAGAAATGAATCGAGTCTTCGAGTTGTAGAGAAATTGGGGATTCGTTATGAGGGTCTTGCCGAGGGATATTTGAGAATCGCGGGAGTTTGGGAAGACCACATGCGGTTTGGCATCACTTCTGAGGAATGGGAAGAGCGACGTGAAGAACTCTGGCAGCTAATTTCTGATGTCGCTGTTGGCGTTTAGACATCACTGGCCCACTCAGTTCACCAAGCTCCTCCACCACCGGCCTCTTCCAACCAACTCTGACCAGGTTGACAATCGGCCGCAATTGGACACCATCTACAAGATCCACTTGGTCGCTTTTCTGGTTGGACTTCTTTGAGTCGAAGTTGAACTAATCGCTTAATGCTGTTGCCTGTGCGCCTGATGGCTGAACGCAGCAGGTCTTCGTCGACAGCTTCGACCTGAACTGTCCCTGCGTCGACATAAAAACTTGCTAGGAGCGAAGGGGGGACTCCGACGACGAGTGTTTCCAATAACGCGTAGAAACGCAGATCGTCTAAGTGATGAGGAACCGCTCGGCCGGTTTTTAGTTCCAGGAGAACCCTGCCGGCGGTTAGTTCATCTGGTTGACCCACTGTTAGGTCAAACCTGCCTTGCAATACGATTTTGCCCCGGTGGAGCAGGACTTTTCTCGGTAATTCAGTCGTGGGGTTCCAAGCAGGTCGAAGAGGAGGGAAGGTGTCGAAGAAAGTCTGGAGAAGAGACGCAACATCGCTGCGTATCTCCGCCCTTTCGATGTCGTTCAAATCAAGTAAGAAGTCAGCTAAACCATCACCGCGGTTCATGAGGCTCGCTAACGCTTCGCCGACGAGTTCAGGAGCAGATCTCGGGGGTGAAAGGTGTATAGAGAGCTCGACGCATTTGTGGAATATTTGGCCGCGCGTCATCGGAAGCTTCCACTCGAAGAGGTCAACTTCTTGTGCTTCGTAGAGGGCCTCGCAACTGGTGACTGCTTGTAACTGGCGTTTAGATACCCACAAAGGTTCTTCAATTTGATCGACGAGATCGACTGTCTCTTTTTCTAACTCCAGTCGAATTTGAGCTCGGAGCGTTGATTTATGGGTGATCCGCTCCTCAACTGGTAACCGAATGAGATCCAGCGTTGCCTGTTGTGCTGGTGTGAGGGGTGGATCACTCGGCGTTGGCTTGTTGGAGAGGTTGTCGGCGGTGTCCACGGATCTACGGTAGCTCTGAGCGTGAGACCTTGTTCGACACCCTAGACATAAGTTGAACAACTAAACCGCTGCCGACGTTCGTGATCTTGCCGACGACATCTACTTGACTGTCCTACCCCTATTGGATTCTTATTTGGATGGAAATAGCGACCAATAAAGTCAGCAATCCGAATTTCGCTTCCCGCGCGCCCACAGACAACAATCCTGGGTCTGTCTCGACGATTGAAAGTGCTCCATCGGTCCGGTTTGCGATCGTGGCAAAGACGATTACTCAAGTTGCCGCCAACTGTGGTCTTGAAGTCCCAGGATTCAAGAGCCCTCCACGTTCCGGTGGTATAGATCGAACCGTGCGCCGCCAAAGCTGCGGAAGTATCGTCGCCGTTCGTATAAAAGACAGACCTTTCGAGGCGGTGATTGCAGACATGATTGAAGGAGTAGTCCTTTGCAACAGCATGTCAACAGAAAAGGCAGGAAAGCTTCGAAACCTGTTGTGGAGTGCTGCGATGCAAACAGGTCGAAACCAAAAGCCAACATCGAGAGTTAAACGAACTGTGTTGGTTCATCACCCGACGGTCGACGATAATATCGAGGCCGCGTAAGAAGGCGTCGCAACCGATCTTGGGACGTAGGCTTACACCGATATGTAAACCGGCCCGGGTGGCGGAAAGGCAGACGCAGAGGGCTTAAACCCCTCGGCTCCTAACGGGGCGTGTGGGTTCGAATCCCACTCCGGGCACTTCAGACGACGGCTGATCGTAACGAGTCAGTTGTCTCTGAGCCAGGAAGTACCAGGTTCTCCGCTGCTGATACGCAACGGTCTCTCAGGATTCGATTAAGTGGGGTCGGCACGCGGTGCTTTTCGCCCAGCCGCACGATGGCTCCGTTGAAGTGGTCCACTTCAACTCTTTTTCTTTGGAACGCGAGATCTTGCCAAGTGCTCGGATATGACCTTGTTGTTTGTGTAACAGCGGGTCTCGCCGGCCAAATACCAGGTTCGCGAAGGCGCGCAATTTGTTCCCGTAAGTTTCGTTTGCCGACCATTCGAGCTGAAATCTCGGCAGCCTCCAATACGTCTGCAGCTTCTTCGTTTACATCGGCAATGAATTGGCGGTCTCGAGGATCACAGGAGGCCTCTTGAACTGACAGGTCTGTTAAAGCTAAATAAGCGTTGGCGAGATTTCTGACGAGCTTTCCCCATTTGCCATCGATAATTCGTTCGTCGACGGACGCATCCATTCCTGACGCGTCAAGATCTGAGACCAGAGATCGCGAGATCTCATCGCTCCCTGAGGGCCAATTACCTATTTCTAAGAGCTTTCCTCCCGAATGTCGAACAGTGCCAGGCTGAGTGATTTCCGCACCAACCATGACTGTGCACCCATAGGTGTTGTACCCCCTGGCGGAAAGCCACTCTTCGTTTGTGACCCCGTTTTGGCAACACACCACCGGTAAATCTCGGTATATCGACGAGTGCTGTTCCATAGCGTCGAAAGTGTCATCAGTTTTCATTGCGAGCAAAACAACGGTGTTGTCATCCAAATCAAGTTCTTGGGCAGATGCTTCAACCGGAAGGTCCCAAGTTCCCTCGGTGTTTTGTGTCAGGGTCAAGCCATGCGTCCGAAGAGCTTGAAGGTGGGGGCCTCGAGCAACTAATTGCACCTTGCGTCCGACGGATGCCAGTCTGCTCGCGATAACACATCCGATCCCACCAGCACCGTGGACTATGTAGTTAAGTGCCGTCATCCCCAGGACCCATTGCCGGCTGGTGCATTCCAGACCTCTGTGATTCGTCCGTTGCGAACAGTAAATATCTCTATGCCGCAGATAGTCGATACTTCTCCGTCTTCGCTTACCAAATCCGCTTCGTATGCAGCAGCAACTGATTCTTGATCTTGAATGATCTTGCGATTGGTGAAGCTCATCGACCGGAATTGTCGGTGGAATGAAGTGATACGAAGCTTCGCCTCTTCAATAGTTAGCGCTAGACGGGTTCCATCGGGTTCGTGACGGATCATGGGGTCAGCTAGCAGCGTGTCTAAAGATGTCAGGTCACGCCGGTGGTAAACCTGTTCTGTGTATTGGTCAACTATCTCGGCTGGGCTCATTTTGGAATTAGTCACAGTCTCATGCTTTCAGAAGTGCGAGTGTTAGCGTCGGAGTATGCGGAGATGGAATACGACACACCCCAACTTGATGGATCCGCATTATTGGTTACAGCCGGCGGTTGAGTGTGATTCGGGCATCGCTCAGTTGCATGCTGAAGCACCTTTGGACTGGTTTGAGGAACCCCTTCCTGACAATCCTTACCTTCAGGCAGGGCCCGGATATTGGTGTGTTACGCGTCACGAGGATATAGCGACGATCTCCAGGAACCCCGACATATACAGCTCAGCTCAGGGAATCACGATCACCGACACTCCTCCAGAGTTTCTCGAGTTTTTTAGTTCGATGATCGCGATGGATGACCCGCGTCACGCGAGATTGCGTCGCATCGTCTCGAAGGGGTTCACCCCTCGCATGCTGGCCGCCTTGGAGGATTCAGTGCAGAGCGTGGCTGCAGGCATCGTCGATGAAATCGCTGACAGGGGCCAGTGTGACTTTGTTACCGACGTTGCCGCTGCATTGCCACTCAAAATTGTTTGTGACCTTATGGGAGTACCAGATTCCGCGTACGAAATGGTCTTCAAGAACACAAACATAATTCTGGGTGTGGGAGACCCGGAATTCGCCCCCGAGGGCGTTGATTTTGTGACCGCACTGCTTAACGCAGGGGCCGAACTAGCTGAGTTAATGAATGAGGTAGCAGACTCGAAAAAGGGTGGAGATGGTACTGACTTAACGAGTGTGCTGGTGAATGCCGAGATCGAAGGTGACCATTTAGATCAAGCAGACCTAGCAAGCTTTTTCGTGTTGCTAGTGGTTGCGGGCAATGAGACAACTAGAAACGCGATCTCATGGGGGCTCAAATATCTGACTGACCACCCCAAACAGAGAGCTATTTGGGCGAATGACTTTGAGGGCGTAGCTCCCAGTGCCATTGACGAAATAATCAGACTCGCTAGTCCGGTTACCTATATGCGTCGGACTGTGACGAGAGACACTGTCTTGGCGGACCAAGAGTTGTCCGAAGGAGACAAGGTGGCGATGTTCTATCTTGCCGCCAATCGCGATCCAGCGATTTTCGACGACCCATATCATTTTGACGTGCTGCGCAGCCCGAATTCTCAATGCGGTTTTGGTGGTCCGGGCCCTCATTTCTGTCTGGGAGCCCACTTGGCTCGTCGTGAAATCACAGTGATGTTTCGAGAGCTTTTCGAGAGATTGCCAGACATAGCAACAGTTGAGGAGCCGGATCCTCTTCAGTCCTCATTTATCCATGGTGTTAAACACCTAAAGGCGCAGTTCACCCCAGCGAGGTCTGGCTAATGGCTCGAGCACAAGTCGGAGAAATGGAGCTTGAGTACGAGACCTTCGGGTCACCCGACGACCCTGCCCTGCTGCTCGTGATGGGGCTAGGCGCGCAGTTAATTCACTGGCACACAGAGTTTTGCCAACTACTTGCTGACGGAGGCTTTCAAGTCATCAGATTCGATAACCGAGATGCAGGCCTATCGACCAAATTGGATGGCGTTGAAGTTGATTTTCTTGCTTTGGTCGCAGCCGCGCTTGAGGGTCAGGAGGTGTCGGGTACACCGTATGACCTTTCGGATATGGCCGATGATGGTTTTGGGATTCTCGACGATCTTGGAATAGAGAAGGCCCATGTCGTCGGAGCTTCCCTTGGGGGCATGATTGCTCAGACCATGGCGGTTGAACGCCCCAGTCGGGTGATGTCGCTCACATCGATCATGTCTTCTACCGGTACCCGAGAAATAATAGATATACCTGATGAATCGCTTGCTCTTTTGTTGGCGCCAGCTCCGACTGAAAGATCTGCGTATCTGGAATACTCATCGCAATACGCGATTTGGTGCAGCAAGAAGTACTTCGACCCCCAACTGGCAAGGGAGTACGCAGCCGCTTCGTATGATCGCAGTCACTATCCAGATGGTTCAGGTAGACAAATCGCCGCAATGTTGGCTAGCGGAAACCGCGAACCTGGTTTGGCAGAAATGAATGTTCCGACCCTGGTGATTCATGGCCGGGACGATCAACTTCTCTTGCCGCTGTTGGGAGAACGGACGGCTGACGTTATTTCCGGATCAAATTATTTGCTGGTAAGTGACATGGGTCACGATCTCCCTGAACCGCTTTGGCCTGTTGTGGTTGATGCGATACTCAGCCATCTTAGAAATTCGGTCTCTCGAGAGAACTAGGTTCCGGAATTGTCAAGAGATCTAGTTACGTTTTCTTCTTTTTGATGGCTTGAGTCGCTTGTCGTAGAAGTTCTGACACGAGTTCAGAAGCGGCAGGGTTTACTAGATTGCTGTCTCGAGTGACGGCAACCAGTTCTCGTTTGAGGAGAGGCTTTTTTTGAACGGGGATGAGAGAAGCGGGAGGACGTTCGGCTTGGATACGGGGGAGCACGGTCCAACCCATCCCTATCAGGACCATCTCACTAAGTACTTCTGGTTGGTTGGACTCAGCGACAACAGAAAACGTTGACCCCGTTGATCTAAGAGCCTCGCCGATTAGGTCCCTCGTCAAAGAACCTGTGGGAAAGGTCACCCATGGTCCCCATTCCCCCGGTCCGGAAGGTCTTGCCCCGGGTGGGGCGTAAACGTAAAGATCTTCTTCCAACAGTGCAACACTCGAGAAGTTTGGATCCTGAGGGGAGACACAAACAGCCAGATCTAAGTCACCGCTGGTAAGGCCTCCTAAGAGTTGGCTAGATGGACCAACAGTTACGTGCAGATCTAACTGTGGTCTGCCCTCTCTGAAGCTTCGCAAGGTTTCGCCGAAATGGTCGACCGCTGCAGCATCAATCATCCCTACACGGAGTTTGCCGGCGGAACCGGCACGAATTCGGTCACTCCATCCGGAAAGATCACTTGTCAATGCAAGTATTCGCCGTGCGTGTTCAGTGATCTCATCTGTAGAGGATGCGGGCACGCGCCTGCGTCCATTCCAGGAAAATAATTCGATCCCTAATCGACGTTGAAGTTCGGCTAATCCTTGAGAAAGAGCGGATTGGCTCACACCCAAGGTTTTCGCAGCGGTTGCCCACGTGTCGCTTTCTTGAACAGCAACTAGGTACTGCAGTTGGGTCATAGAAATATCAGGGAGCGAGGAATGAACTGGGGCCATTAGATCACCATCACAAAACTAAAGATTAGAATTACTTAACATAAAGGTACAAAAGTAATACAACACTTATGATTTATGTATGACTTCAGCCAATATTGCGCCCGCTAATGGAAAACTTGGTGTTCTCACCCCCGGAATGGGTGCTGTCGCGACGACCTTTATCGCTGGAGTGCTAGCCGCCCGGCAAGGCCTCGCCGCGCCGATCGGCTCGGTGTCACAGATGGCACATATTCGTCTCGGGAAGAAAGATGATGTTCGAAACCCACTCATAAGGGACTTCGTTCCTTTAGCTGGGCTCGACGACCTTGTTTTTGGGGGATGGGACCCCATCACCCCCAATGCCTTAGAAGGAGCTCAGGCTGCAGGAGTTCTTGAAGAACGAGACCTTGCTGCGATCTCAGGTGAGCTCGAAGGCATTGTCGCAATGGACGCAGTGTTCGACCAGAAATGGGTAAAGAAACTCGATGGCAATCGCGTTAAGGCACTGGACTCAAAATTGGATCAAGCCCAAGCGCTAATGGCTGATATCGAACAGTTCCGAACTGACAACGACTGTGATCGCCTGGTCATGGTGTGGTGTGGCTCAACCGAGGCGTATCAAGAAGCAAGCGCTGCACATGAAACTCTCGAAGCATTTGAAGCAGGGCTCGAAGCAAACGATGAGAATATTTCGCCGAGTCAGATTTACGCGTACGCGGCACTTATGAGCGATGTTCCGTTCGCTAACGGAGCACCCAACCTAAGCGTTGATCTTCCATGCATGATTGAGCTAGCTGAGCGTCGAGGAGTTCCGATTGTCGGTAAAGATTTCAAGACTGGTCAGACCTTGATGAAAACGCTTGTAGCTCCTGGGCTCAAGGCGAGAATGCTCGGATTGCGGGGGTGGTACAGCACAAACATTTTGGGCAATCGAGACGGAGAAGTCCTTGACGACCCGGAGAACTTCAAAACGAAAGAAGTGTCGAAACTGGGAGTCCTCGACACCATCCTGCAACCAGAGGTTTACCCTGAGCTTTACGGCAATATTGACCACGTAGTGCGAATCAACTACTACCCACCTCGCGGAGACAACAAAGAAGGCTGGGACAATATCGATATCTTCGGGTGGCTTGGCTATCCGATGCAGATCAAAATCGACTTCTTGTGTCGCGATTCGATTCTTGCAGCACCAATTGTGCTCGACCTTGCTCTGTTCCTAGATTTAGCGCAAAGAGCGGGTGAATCAGGTGTTCAGGAATGGTTGTCGTTCTACCTGAAAGCACCACAGTCAAGCAGTGCATCAGGCCCCGAACACGACATTTTCATTCAGCAGACCAAACTAAAAAACACGCTTCGAGAATGGATGGGCGAAGAACCCGTTACCCATTCTGAAGCTGGATAATTTTCGCCATTAGTGGCAACTGTTTTCAGGTCACGTTTTCAAGGGCGCAGTTGGTTGCTCGTTCGAAGTTCATCCAACATCGAACGCAGAAGACTTTCGTCGTCGGGATTAGCAACCGGAATACTGAACTCGATGCGATCGATCAAGCTGCCAAATCGCGCATTTAGTGAAGAAGCAATATTCTCGTAAGTCCCGACAGTGGCAATTGTGTGGAACATTTCGTCATCGACTAACGCCGGGATCTCATCCCACCTTTGTTCTCGAGACAGCGCCGCTGCTTGGTCGACCTTGTCGCCCCAATCATGGACCTCAAACGCTGCTTTGTATGCAGGTGTTGCTAGATAAAATCCCACTCGTGCCCTCACGCTTTCAGCGACCTTTTCTAGGGTGATCTCATCTTGGGCTGTTGCGATTAATGGTTTCATGCACCAATCAATTTCAGTGGCAGCGCGTTCATTTCGTGCTGCGCCACGAGAGACCGCGGGAACCATCACTTCCTCAATGTATTTCGGAGAACAAACCGGATGAAGCCTGATGCCATCGGCAACTTCACCCACTACGGCACACATGTTGGTGTTGATAGCCGAAATATGGATTGGAATTTGAGGATGATCAATCGGTCCTGGATCGAAAAGAGGAACCATCAGATCTAGCTTGTAGTGGTCCCCGTCATGCTGGAGCGGCTCTTGATATTGCCAACACCGCCACACAGCTTTCATTGCCATTATGTAATCGCGCATACGTGGTGCAGGAGCCGTCCATTCCATTCCATACCTGCGTCGAATATGGCCGCGAACTTGTGAGCCCAGTCCTAGTATGAGTCTCCCTTCCGATGCTTTCTGAAGTGTCCAAGCCGACATAGCTGTAATGGTCGGGGATCGCGGGAACGCCATAGCGATTGATGTCGCAAGATCTAGCTGCTCCGTACTTAGCGAGGCAAGCGCGAGTTGTTGGTATGGGTCATCCTTACATTCCTCAACTGCGATCCCGTCGTAGCCCAGACTTTCAATCTGCGCTGCTCCCGCGGCAATGGTTCGGACATCAAGTGGAGTGTCAGGTTCCCGGAGCCCTGGATCGACTTTGCCGAGAGGAAGCATTGTTTCGGATTTCATTTTCAGATCTCCAGTCGCAATTCGCGGCCCTCAAGATAAGCGTTCAACTGTTCGATAAAAACGTCGTCACCACGTCTCATTATCCCGGATCCAGCTCCTGCAAGATGAGATGTGAGAGTCAAACCGGGGTGACTCCAGAGGCTGCTAGCGGCGTCCAATGGTTCTGTTTCGAAAACGTCCAAGATTGCTCTCTCTGGACCTGTTGAATCTAAGGCCTCCAACAGATCATCAGTATTTACGACAGGCCCTCTGGAAATATTGACAAGAATCGAGCTGGCCTTCATTTGTTTCAAGAAGTCTTTATCTATCAAGCCGCGTGTTTCGTCGGTCAAAGGACATGCGACAACAACCACGTCTGCAGAGGGCAGCACATCGGCCAGGTCATTCATGGTGACCATGCGATCGGCCCTAGGATCTTCCACCTTGGTTCTGCGAGCCCCGATTATTTCAACCCCGAACGGCTGAGCTCGTTTTGCGATTTCGCCTCCAATTGAACCGAAACCAACTATCAACCATGTCCCTCCGTTTATTTCGGTCCAACCTTTTTGAACCCAACGCGCCTGTCGCTGGTGGTCGTTTCGTTGAGGCCATCCGTGAACAACATTCATCACTGCTGCCACCACGTATTCGGCTACTCCCGCGTTGGGGGAGTCACTGTTACTGAGACGGATTCCTGATGAAAGAATTTTTTGTAACGGCGGAGCATCTGCGCCTGCGAGACACGACTGCACCCACTGAACAGTTCCGGACTCAAGTAGAGAATCGACGAAGGAAACGAAGTCTCCACCGGGCATACCAGTGGATTTTTCTGAGAGCAGCAGGTCAATAGGTATCCACGCAATCTCTGGCTGGTAGTCAGGTGCAGCCACCTGAGATCCATCTGGCCAAGTGATCCCTGAAGATGACCAGCACACAACGTCGAGTTCGCTAGGAGAAGCCTCGAGACGTGATTGAATTCGGTCATAGGCCATTAGAGGAATGAGGACTTGACGCTTGGACATAGTCGATCAGCGTAGGGTGCTAGCCGTGTCGCTGTCCGATGATTCAGAGATTTCGTCGAAGCCCGCCAGCACAACTTTGTTAATAGCAATTTTGATGCTGACAATGGGACTGGGTGCGTTCCCAATCGTAGGAACAGCGGTCGTCGCCACAGCTCTTGCCGAAGACCTGGGAATGTCTCTCACCCTGTTCGGAGCGGGGGTGGCGGTGAACACGCTTTTCGGTGCTGGGTTTGCACCACTATCAGGTCGATTCAGCGACCGTTATGGGGGCAAATGGTCGTGTGTTCTCGTCCTGGTCTCTGCGGGAGTTGGCCTGCTAATTCTTGCCCTCGCTACATCGCCTTTCGGATTCATATTGGGTCTTTTGGTATCGAGTTACGGACAAGGAGCCTGCAATCCAGCGACCAACAAACTTGTGGCTGAAAGAGCGGCTCCTGGGCGCCGAGGAACTATGACAGGTATCAAACAGTCCGGTGTTCAATTGGGAATTCTCCTAGGTGGGTTTACTCTGCCAGCGTTAAGCATTTGGCTTAATTGGCAACTAGCTATAGGTCTGTACGCAGCAGCGGCTCTTCTCTCGGCGTTTGTCGCTGCGTTCGCACTGCCAGATAGCCGTGAGCTAGCAGCCGAAGATAGCCCTGGGATTGAAGCCTCAAAAAAGACGCCTCTGCCGAGTTCGGTTTCGCTCTTGGCGCTATATGCACTTTGTATGGGGTGCGTTGTCGGAGGGGTAGGGCGCTACACCGTTCTGTTCGCCGAAAACGCGTTGTCCATGTCGAACGTTAAAGCCGGGCTCGTAGCCGGTCTTCCGGGAGGTCTCGCTATAGGGACACGAATTATTTGGGCTCACCTAGCTGAACACCGGATAGCGCCTCCTCGGGCACTTGCTGTTCAGTCTGTTCTTACAGCTTTTGTCATGTTGATGCTGTGGGTCGCTGTCGCAGTTGGCTCTTGGATCATGTGGCCCGTGGCAGTTCTTTCCGCGTTAGGTCTTAACGCTTGGAATGCGGTAGCGATGCTTTCTGTAATCATCGGAGTGCCCCAGTATCAGTCCGGTCGTGCAAGCGGGAGGGTCGTCATGGGTTTCATGGCAGGGCTTACCGCAGGTGGGTTCTTCACCGGCCTCATCGCTGATGCGACCGGTGGTTACGAGACCGCATGGGCGGTTCTTTTCCTTCTGTCGGTCATAGCGACGTTGCTTGCGTGGCGAAGTGGCAAGGAATGGTGTTTAAATCCCGCTGCCTAAAATCGAAATCCAGATGCTGCATGGCTTGCTGGAAGTCGGTCCTCTCCGAAGAGCTTTTTTCTCAGGCTGCCTTCGGAGTAGTCACGTTGAACTAGGCCTCGCTCTTGCAAGATGGGCACAACCCCTTCAACGAAATCAACGAAGGTGCCTGGTGTCACTGTGTATGCCAGGTTAAATCCGTCTATACCGCTTTTAAACCGGCGTTCCAGTTCGTCAGCAATTTGTTCAGCTGACCCCGCCAGCCAAGCCCCAGCCAAATTTGATTTGATCAAATCGCCCATAGTTCTCGTCCCAGGAGGAGCTGAATCCAACAAATTCTTGATGAAGCCTTGAACCCGCTCCGTTCGAAAATTTTCTAAAGGTTCATCTGGGTCAATGTCGCCCAGATCTGCCCCAATGTTTCCGCTGATGTGAGCCAATCCGGCTTCGAGGGAAAGACTTTGTTCGTACTCCTCACGTTTTGCTAACGCCTCAGCCTCGGTACCCCCCACGATGGGCGCTACCCCTCCAATCAACTTGAGATCAGAGCGAGACCTTCCATTGGAACGGGCGCGTTTTTGAAGATCAATCTCCAACGCCTGACCGCTTCGAGAAGAGCCCACAACGAATATGCACTCGGCATGCCGGGCAGCAAACTCCCTTCCGCGTTCTGACATTCCGGCTTGAAAAATTACGGGTGTCCTCTGCGTGGACGGCGCTGAGAGATGGGGCCCGGCCACATCGAAATACTGACCATGGTGGTTTATCTCTTTCACACGACGAGGGTCGACGTAAATCCGTTCCTCACGATCGTCGACGACAGCATCATCGGCCCAACTCCCTTCCAAGAGCTTGTAGATCACTTCCAAATACTCTTCCGCTATTGCGTAACGATCTTCGTGTGGAGGTAAACCATCGAAACCCAAATTGCTCCCCGCGTTAGGTAGGTACGAAGTAACTACGTTCCAAGCGACACGACCGTTAGTTAGGTGATCCAAAGTAGAAAGTTGTCGGGCAAAGGTGAATGGATGTGCCTGCAACACCGAACTAGTAAACGCAAAACCAAGATTTTCGGTCGCAGAAGCCATAGCCGGAATGAGAAGCATTGGATCGTTGACTGGCACCTGCATAGCTTCTTGAAACGAGGTATCTGAGCCACCCTTGTAGTTGTCGTACAGGCCAAGAACATCCGCTAAGAAGATTGTGTCAAAACAACCACTCTCGGCTACTTGAGCCAGTTCCATCCACGGATCCAGAGAGTTGAATTCAGTCTGACGAGTATCATCTCGGGTCCACATTCCTTGTTGGATGTGGCTCACACAGTTCATGGAGAACGCGTTTAAGATCATCCGCCTCGGCTGTGAACGCTCGTCCATAAAGCGCAGTCTCGCAGCAAAGCGTCGTTGGCGCCCTGAAGCTGTAAGAATCATGGGATGGACGTAGCAACATTCTCGCAGCATCTCAACACAATCGAAGAGCAGGGCTACTGCATCATCGAAAATGCCATAGAGCCGAACCTGGTGGAAGAGGTACGAGCATCTGTGGCGCGGTTAGAGGATGAATTAAACATCGAACCGCGAGGAAACCGAGCTGAGGGTTTTGCCACGAAACGGATGTACAACCTGCTAGCCAAAGACCGAGTGTTTTGGAACCTACCTGTTCATTCCAATGTCCTCCCATTCGCAGAACATCTTCTGGATGAAGAATGCCTTTTGTCGGGCACCACATGCATGCACATAGGACCGGGTGAAGTTCACCAGGGACTGCATAGTGACGACGGATTGGTGAATGTTCAAAGGCCCAGAATTCCATTCATGGTTACTACTATTTGGGCCTTTAGCGACTTCACCGCTGATAATGGAGCAACCCGAATCGTTCCGGGTTCTCATAAATTTGACCACGAACCTCGCAAAGGTCAGAAAGTCGAGCACATAGCCGCTGAAATGGAGGCGGGTTCAGTATTGATAGTCAATGGTGGAACATGGCACTGCGGAGGAGCAAATAACACAGATAGTGATTGGAGACTGGGAGTCAGTGTCCAATACTGCCAGGGCTACTTGCGTCAACAACAGAATCAGTACTACAGCCTGTCTCCGGAAGACGTGAAGGCGATGCCTGAAAGATTGGCAGCTCTATGTGGTTTCACGCTCTACAAGGGAATCATGGGCCACGTGGATGGAGCTAGTCCCGGAAGATTCTTAGGTGCAGGACATGCGGATGAAGTTGCCTACGCTGCCATGAGAACGAAGAACGGAGTTGCTGAAAGTTGAGCAACGCATAGCTGTATCGATCTAGGTTCAAGCTATGGAAATTAAGGACCGAGTAGCAATCATTACTGGCGGTGGTGGCGGTATTGGATCCGCCACTGCTCGCAAATGGATATCTGAAGGGGCGCGAGGAGTCGTAGTAGCTGATTACAACGCCGAAGCAGCACTCTCAGTTGCGGCGGAATTGGGTTGTATCGGCGTTGGACTCGACGTCACTGATGAAGCAGCGGTAAGCCAGTTGGTTGAAGAGACCGAAACAACGATTGGGCCAGTTGACATCTTCTTCTCTAACGCTGGAGCAGGGGCAGAGGGCGGTGTAGAAGCTCCCAACGATGCATGGCAGTCACAGTGGGAGTTACATGTCATGTCACACGTGTACGCAGCACGCGCCGTCGTGCCATCGATGACGGCACGTGGTGAGGGTTACCTGGTGCACACAGCGAGTGCTGCTGGTCTCCTAGCTGCCGTTGGTTCAGCACCCTATTCGGTGACGAAAGCGGCGTGTATCAAACTGGCCGAAACGTTGGCAATCACACACGGAGACGACGGCATACGAGTTTCGGTTTTGTGTCCTCAGGGAGTCAACACCGCGATGGCACCGCGACAACTTGGCGATGGCGGAACCGACGGGATAGTGGAAGCCGACTTCGTTGCAGACAAGATCACCGAAGCGCTTAGAAACGAAGAGTTTCTGATCCTGTCGCACCCCGAGGTCCAAACCTATACAGAACGAAAAGCTTCAGATCCCGATCGGTGGCTCAAGGGCATGCGTCGTCTTCGTAGGAGATCAATGGATCTTCTTGAGGGAGCGTGAACCGTTACAGCGGAGCTGATCTGAAATCTGCACAGGCCTCCAACAGGGTCACGGTCGCTCTAGTAGTTGTGACCGCGTTGCTGATTGGTCTCAATTACACAGTGATGAAATGGGCGCTGGACCACACCACACCCTTGGCCCTAGCCGCTCTTCGAACAACCGTCGGCGCTCCGTTCCTCCTAGCGGTCGCTTTTCTCCGCGGAGAGCGGCTTCCACAGACTCGGCAACAATGGGTAGCTGTCTGGTGGATCTCACTTTCTATCACCACCGTGTCTAGCGGGTTTCTTGTGCTGGGAATTTCACGGTTGTCCCCAGGTTTGTCAGCAATGCTGTCTGCAACGATGCCGTTGTTTACCGCAGTTATTGCAGTCGTAGCCATAGCTGAGTTCCCCGGTCGGCGAGGCTATTTCGGCTTGTTGATTGGCCTACTCGGAGCAGTATTTTTAGCCATTCCAGCTTTTGGTTCGGGCAACACCACGTTGGGGATAGCGTTTTCCCTCATTTCGAGCATCAGTTGGGCTGCGGGAGCAGTCTTAAATAAACGGCTCCCGGGAGCCTTAGCAATCAGCCCGCTGATGTTGGTCGCTTTACAGATCACGTTTTCGGCGGTCTGTTTGCATCTAGCGGTTCCATTTTTCGAAGATTGGTCGGAAACCTCGTTCAATTGGGGATTGGCCATACCTTTGTTGTACGCAGGAATTCCGTCTCTAGCGGTCACCTTTTATCTCTTCGCTAGCGTGTTACGTCGGGCCCCCGCTATACAAGGAGCCGCTGTCGCTTACCTGACACCTTTTTTCGGCGTCCTCTTCAGTTGGTTGCTGGTCGGGGATCGATTAGATACAGCCCAGATGGTGGGGGGATTTTTGGTTATTGCCGGCGTAGCGGTCTTGTCAGTTGACCGACGGTGAAGAGGTCTGCAAGTAATCAATAACTGGCGTAGCCTTCGGAGCTATGGCAGACAGCGACGTTAAGGCAATGACGGCCAACATTGATGTGGTCGAGTTCGAAGAGACAGCTTTTACAACCCCGGTTCCGTTGAGCGAGGCAAAAGTAGCGATCGTTACCTCGGCTTCACTTCATCACCCCGAGGACGAAGACTTTTCCCCCATGGATACCGGATATCGAGTTTTGAAATCTCAGCCTCGTGACTACGTAATGGGACACTGGAGTCCAAATTTCGACGCGACAGGCTTCGCCTTAGACATCAACACCGTCTTTCCGATAGATCGCTTAGATGAACTAGCTGCACAAGGAACAATTGGTTCTGTCGCCGATGAACACCTGGCTTATGCGGGTAACCAGTTTGACCTGTCGGCAATAAGGCTGGATAGCGGACCAGCAGGAGCGAAATTCTTGAAAGAGCAAGACGTCGACGTTGTCTTACTCACCCCCGTTTGACCGCTTTGCACGCGTACCGTGAGTACGCTCGCACACATTTTCGAAGCGGAGGGTCTCGCGACTATCGCCCTGGGCTCCATAAAAAGTCAGATAGAAACAGCCGCACCTCCTCGAGGGCTTTGGTGTGACTTTCCTCTTGGGCGGCCTCTCGGAGTTCCCTCCGACTCAGAATTTCAACATCGAGTACTTGGCAAGGCCTTGGAATTGTTAGATAGTCCAGAGCCAATTTTCGCTGAATACGACGTAAGTATTATTGATGACGGGACCGAAGTAATGGCGTGCCCAATGCCACCACGTCACGATCCCGACCTTCACCCTGCCATTGATGAAGCAAACGGAATTCGACCTGCCTATGAACGTGCCATTGCTAAATACGGGAACCGCGTCGGAGCTGGAAGGACTGTTGAAGCCGATGACATAACGACGGCGATAGACGCCTTCATAAGAGTCGCTGATGGGATCCCATGGAAAGAGGCTGGGGTACCGGGGATCCCTGCACGGGTTAGCCAAGACATACGCGGATACTACGAAACAGCAGCCTTGGCGCTATCGGACCATGCTCCATCAGCGTGGGCGGGGACTCGCTGGTTCTTGGACCATACCGAAGCCGGGAAAGTAGTTATGGCAGCCAGGCAGGCCATGGCTGATGCAGGCGAGATGCAACCCATTTGGTTTTATATGGCCCCTGGAGATCGCTAACAACAGCTGTGATCTTTTCGGTCCAGCCAGTTGAACAGCGGTTTTTTGGGTGGCGCATCGTCGCAGCCGCCTTCACAATCCTATTTGTTGTATACGGAGTCCAATTCAGTTTCGGCACCTTTGTAGGGGACGTAGTTAAAGACACCGGATGGTCGGAAAGCCGACTACAGCTCATATTTGCTATTTACATCGGGCTATATAGCGCCCTATCGGCTGTGAGTGGTTGGCTGACAGATCGAGTGGGCCCACGACCCATCGTTGCGGTTGGAGCACTATTACTCACGACTGGATATTTGTTGTGGGCAACAGCCAACAGTTTGATCGTTGTCGCAATTGGGATGGCTGTGGTGGCTCCTCTAGGAATGAGCTGCTCTTGGGTGCCCTGTAACGCCACCGTTGTGCGATGGTTCGTAGTGCGCAGGGGTTTCGCGACAGCAATAGCAACTGCCGGTGGAAGCTTGGCCAATATTCTGGTTCCCCCGGTTGCAGCGGTGCTTGTCTCCGCTTACGGCTGGCGAGTAGCTGTTCTGATCATGTCGATCACAGGTGGCGCCTGCATGTTGGTGAGTTCAGTTGTTCTCGAACGAGACCCTGAAGGGATAGGGCAGCAACCTGATGGGCGAATGAGAACAACAGTCGATGTTGAACTGGAATCGCTCGAAGGAATGACTCCAGCTCAAGCTTGGAGAAACCCTAATTATTGGAAAATATTTGGCATGTATGCCCTCACGTTTCTGGCGGTCTTCGTGCCATTTGTCCACGGTGTCCAATTTGCCCAGAGCCTGGGAGCCTCGTTGCAAACTGCCTCGACAGTGATCTCAGCGATAGGAATTGGTGGCCTAACTGGCAGGCTTGTCATGGGTCCTATTTCTGACCGCATCGGGAGAAAGAACGCAGTCATGTTGGCCCTGTTCGTTGAAACCATTTCGTTTCTCGGGATGGCGAGCAGCACTACCCTTTGGCTTTTGTATCCATCGGCGGTGGCCTTTGGCTTCGCATACGGGGGAGGGGTAGTCGTCTTCCCACCATTGGTTGCAGATCTATTTGGCCGAGCACATGCGGGCTCAATAGTCGGACGTATCTTTGCGACGGCCGGGGCGATGTCAGCCATCGGGCCATACGCGGCACAAATTCTTCACGATGCCTTAGGTAACTACAAATGGGCCTTCTTACTCGCAGGCTTGTCTAACGGACTTGCCTTCGTGCTAGCTACTCGTCTTCCTCGATCGGCGGAAGCCACCTAAAATCAACGATTTACGGTCTTTGGGCTATAGGTAGACACCAGTGCCCTGCACGCTACTAATCTGTAGTGGAAGCAGGAGGGGACACCATGGCTTTAGCTGACTTCAAACTTGAGGACCGCTTCGCGCGTAGCGAAGGTGACGTTGCGATGTCCGGAGTTCAAGCGTTACTTCGGGTATTAGTAGACCAACTTCGCGCTGATCGACGCGACGGGATGAACAATGCGGCCATGGTCTCTGGCTACAGGGGCTCCCCTTTAGGAGGGATTGACGCTCTGATGCTTGGCAATGCCCAAGAATTGGTCGACAACAACATTGAGTTTGTTCCCGGACTGAATGAAGATCTTGGCGCCACAACTGTTTGGGGATCACAGCTTGCCAATCGTAACTTTGATGGCAAATTCGATGGCGTGTTGGGTATGTGGTACGGAAAAGCCCCGGGGGTCGACCGTTCGGGAGATGCCATCCGACATGCAAATGTTTGCGGGGTAGACCCCAAAGGTGGGGTGCTACTAGTCGCAGGCGATGACCCTGCTTCCAAATCTTCAACGCTGGCTTCGGAATCAGAATTTGCATTGCTTCACTTTCAAACGCCGATCCTTTATCCAGGCACCGTTCAAGAAGTCGCTGACTACGGTCGAATCGGTTACGAACTTTCTCGATACAGCGGCCTTTGGGTATCACTGAAAATCGTCACCAACGTCGCTGACGGCTACTCAACCATCAAAGTCGGACCGGGACGAGTGCAGATGAAGCGTCCCGACTTTGAATGGGACGGTGTTCCTTGGCAACACACACAGCAAGACTCACTCTTCGGTCCCTTTGCTGTGCGTCAAGAACTCGAAATTCATGAAGGTCGGATGGAAGCTACAGATGCTTTTACCCGTCTAAATAGTCTCGACCTAGTAAGTGGCGCCACCTCAGACGCTCGCATAGGAATTGTCGCTGCAGGCAAAACCTATTACGACCTTCGTGAGGCCCTAGACCGAATGGGTCTTGACGAAGCTGCACTCAAACAGCGGGGAATGCGACTGTACAAGCCAGCTGTCGTATGGCCACTTGAAGCTCAAGGAGTTAAGGAATTTGCCCGTGGGCTAGACACCATTGTCGTTGTCGAAGAAAAACGTGCCTTCATTGAAATGTTTATGCGCGAAATCTTGTACGGCTCGTCAGATGCTCCGACCATCCTGGGTAAGCGTGACGCGACCAATGCGTTCTGGTTCCCCGGCCATGGAGAGATGGACGCTGACCTCATTGCCCGCAAGATTCGACCGTTTCTTGTCGAATGCTTGGGAGAAGATGCTGTAGGTCCCGCCGTGCGCGAACGAATAACAATCCCCGTTTCGCTTGGCAGCCCAGATAGCAAGAAACAGTCAAACCGAACCCCTAATTTCTGTTCTGGGTGTCCGCACAATCGATCGACTTGGGTTCCGGAAGGCTCTGAAGCCGGCGGAGGAATTGGATGTCATGGAATGGCATCAATGACCCCCACAAGAAATGTGAAAGGTACTACCCAGATGGGTGGCGAAGGAGTCCAATGGGTCGGGGCCGCGCCATTCGTCACTATGGACCATCGCTTCCAAAATATTGGCGACGGAACCTTCCATCATTCAGGGTCGCTAGCGGTTCGACAGGCAGTAGCGGCAGGCACCAACGTCACCTACAAGATTCTGTACAACGCGGCGGTAGCGATGACAGGGGGACAAGACGTTGATGGTGGAATGACAGTTCCTGAACTGTCACGGTCGCTAGACGCAGAAGGTGTCTCAAAGGTCATGGTTCTTACCCACGACACAGAAAAATATGGAGAGGAAGCACACTTCGCTGAAGGCACGGAAGTTTGGTACCGAGACCGCCTTGACGAAGCTCAACGAATACTGCGAGACATTCCCGGATGCACAGTGCTCATCTATGACCAGCCCTGTGCCGCAGAACTTCGTCGTGACCGTAAGCGAGGCAAGGTCGCGGAACCCGCAATGGCTGCTTACATAAACGAAGCGGTATGTGAAGGATGTGGCGACTGTGGCGAAAAATCCAGTTGCCTTTCCGTCCAGCCTGTTGAAACCGAATTCGGTAGGAAAACGGTCATACATCAGTCATCTTGCAACAAGGATTTCACCTGTCTTGACGGTGATTGCCCAGCCTTTATTGAAGTAATACCAGGTGGGGTTGTTCCCGAAAAATCGGCTCTGGCAATAGCTGAAATCGCTGAAGGCCAAATAGAGCCCGATCGGCTCGATGAAGGCAATGTCCTAATGATCGGTATTGGAGGAACCGGGGTAGTGACGGTCAACCAGCTTCTAGCGACGGCCGCCCTACTAGACGGCAAAGAAGCTCACGGACTAGACCAGACCGGCCTCGCACAAAAGGGCGGCCCAGTTGTATCTAACCTCAAGATCCGACGTCCCGATGGTGAACTGGAATTGGGTGAAGCAAACAAGATCGCAACCGGAGAAGCCGATGCATACATCGTCTTCGACCTATTAAGCGGTACCAACCCAGCCAACCTAGAAAAAGCAATGCCTGGACGAACGGTGGCGCTTGTTTCTTCAAGCAAAGTACCCACCGGAGCAATGGTCCGTGACACCTCGGCTGAATATCCCGAATGGTCAGCCCTTCAAGATTCAATCGATAGCGCCACTATCGCCGAGAAGAACGTCTACTACGACGCAGGCAAGTTGTCAGACAATCTATTCAGATCTCACATGCCGGCGAACATCATCGTTCTTGGTTCCGCCTATCAGAGTGGCGTCGTACCCATTAGCGCAGTGGCGATAGAGCGAGCGATTGAGTTGAACGGTGTAGCAGTCGAGATGAATACCCAGGCATTCAGAATCGGTCGCCAGATCGTTCTCGACCCCAACTTCATCGAATCATTGGGAATCGAGAGTGAAGGAAACGCTAGCCAGCAAACCAAAATTTCAGCTGCGCTAGAGAGCCTTATCCAAACGATTCCGGAGCCATTTGAAGAACTCGAGAGACTTCTGAAGATCCGGGTGGCAGAACTTGTCGACTATCAAAACAGCAATTACGCCAAGAGGTATGTGGAGAAAGTAAGCGTAGTTCGCAAAGCGGAAGTTGCAGTGGGTGAAGACACTCGACTGTCCGAGGCGTATGCGCGGTATCTCTACAAACTCATGGCATACAAAGATGAATACGAAGTGGCTCGCCTCCACCGCTCAAAAGCTTTCCACGAGGCTGTGCGCGAACAATTCGGAGACCGCAGCAAGGTCACGTACAAGCTGCATCCACCTTCGATGAGACGTTTGGGCCTGGAGCAGAAAATAGGATTGGGTCGCTCTGGAGATGTTGCCTTCGCACTGCTACGCAGGATGAAGTTCTTACGCGGAACCCCATTAGATGTGTTCGGCAATACAGCTCATCGCAAAATGGAACGGGGCCTAATTGACGAATACCAAGAGATGATCGATCAAGCGCTAACCGATCTTCGTCCTGAGACCTATGACAGAGCGGTCCAATTAGCAGAACTTCCAGACATGATTCGTGGCTACGAAGGAGTCAAAGAAGCAAACGTTGAGAGATTCCGCCAGGCAGCCAACGAAATTTTGAGTTGACGAGAACACCAGAGCCCAGCCTTTGGGCATCAGAACATTCATATTGCTAGAGGCGAAAGCTGATCTTAAGCAATTCCCAACTGCCTTGAGATCTGTTGATTAACCGTGTGAATATGACTGAAAACGACCAGACTAGAGGCATGGATATGCGGGACTTAGATGTTGCCGATTCAGTGCTTGACCTCGTAGGAAACACTCCGCTGGTGAAACTGCCGAGGATCGGAGAAGAATCTCCCTGCCCCATAGTCGCAAAGCTTGAGACGACAAACCCTGGTGGCAGTTCTAAAGATCGACCAGCAATAACCATGATCGACGAGGCAGAAAAGGCCGGACTCCTCAAACCAGGAGGCACCATCATCGAACCGACATCTGGCAACACAGGAGTGGGTTTGGCCATAGTCGCCGCTCAACGTGGCTACGACTGCATTTTTGTGATGACGGACAAAGTGAGTAGCGAAAAGGTCACTCTCTTAGAGGCCTATGGCGCCGAAGTAGTCGTTTGCCCGGTAGCGGTAGCGCCAGAAGATCCGCGTTCGTATTACTCCACCGCTGAACGACTGGTCCAAGAGATCCCCAACGCGTACCGACCGAACCAGTACCACAATCAAGCAAACCCGAAAGCACACTATGAGTCCACAGGTCCTGAAATATGGGAACAGACCAAAGGGCGGGTGACCCATTTCGTCGCAGGAGCAGGCACCGGAGGGACAATTACCGGCGTTGGTAAATTCTTGAAAGAACAGAACCCCGGAATACAAATAATTGCAGCTGACCCAATCAATTCCGTTTATTCAGGAGGTAATGGCCGCCCTTATCTCGTCGAAGGTGTTGGTGAAGACTTCTGGCCCGATACTTATGACCCGGAAATAGTTGATTCAACTATCGCGATAAGTGACGCCGAGTCGTTCTCCATGGCGCATCGAGTCACGACCGAAGAAGGAATTCTCATCGGCGGCTCCGGAGGAACAGCGGTTGCAGCGGCACTGGAAGCAGCTAAGGGTCTGACAGCAGATGACCTGGTGGTAGTCCTCATCCCCGATAGTGGCCGTGGCTACCTAAGTAAAGTTTTTGACAAAACCTGGATGGCAAACATGGGTTTTTCAAAGTGTGAGGGAATAAGCGTTGCTGAGTTGCTCGGACCCGGGTCAGCCGACAACCCGGAATTGATCTACGTTTCACCTCACACCAAGGTTCGGCATGCAATTGAAACGATGCGGAAACATGAGCTACCCCATGTTCCCGTCGCAAAAGGTGAAATGCCGATAGCAGCCGCTGAAGTTATGGGGTCGGTATCGGAAGACTCTCTGATGCGAAAATCTTTTGATAATGAAGCCATCCTCGACGAATCGGTCGAAGAAGTGATGGACCCGGCCTTGCCTGTCATTGGACTAGGAGAATCAGCGACAACCGCGGTAAGTAAACTAGAGATTTCGCCGGTTCTACTAGTGCTTGATGCCGGTAAGCCACACGCCTTACTGACAGAATCACATGTAATGAACTCTGAGATCGCTAAACAACATTTGGAGGTGGACGCGAAATGATGGGTGGAGATCCTCTCCTTTCGGGCTTCGAAGATCCAGATGAATTCGGCTTCGAAACCCGCGCAATTCGAGCTGGTCAACCTCATGACCAACGAACCGGCGGTGTAGTCACACCAATATCAATGTCCACAACCTTTGCCCAGGATTCACCAGGCTCTCCAAAAAATGGATATGAATATTCCAGAACTGGAAACCCCACGCGCCACGCCTACGAAGCCTGTGTGGCCTCTTTAGAGGGCGCTCAATTCGGCTTCGCTTTCGCTAGTGGACTTGCCGCCGAAGATGCCCTATTTCGGCAATTGGATCCCGGGTCTCAAATTTTGTTAGGTAACGACGCTTATGGCGGGACTTTTCGGTTGATCGATAGCGTCCACGGAAAGAAGTCCGGGCTAGCGAACGCGGCAGTCGATCTCACGAAACCAGAGCAAATCAAGGAAGCCTGGACCCCGGACTCAAGAATGGTTTGGCTAGAAACACCAACAAATCCGATGCTTTCGGTCTTCGATATTGAAGCCATCTCCGATGTAGTGCACGACCTAGGAGGCTTGGTCGTAGTCGACAACACGTTTGCGACTCCTTACTTGCAGCAGCCATTAGCTCTAGGTGCTGATGTCGTAGTTCACTCAGCCACTAAGTACATCGGCGGTCATAGTGATGTTGTCGGAGGGTTCGTAGCAACCAACAGTGAATCGTTAGCCGAGGATTTGGTGTACATACAGAATGCAGTCGGTGCTATCCCCAGCCCATTTGATTGCTACCTAGCCCTAAGAGGGGTTAAGACGTTGCCCGTGCGAATGGATCGGCACTGCGAAAACGCTCAGGCAATCGTCAATGTTTTGGATGACCATGATGCTGTTAGCCAAGTCTTGTACCCGGGGCTTAAAGACCACCCTGGTCACGAGGTTGCCAAAAGGCAAATGAAAAATTTTGGTGGGATGGTTAGTTTCCGAGTAACTGGAGGGCAAGCGGCCGCTGAGCGTCTTGTTACCCAAACTGAGGTGTTTACGCTTGCCGAGTCCCTAGGAGCGGTCGAGTCACTTATAGAACACCCAGGAGTGATGACGCATCTCTCGGTCGCCGGTTCAGCACTCGAAGTCCCGGACGACCTCATTCGCATTTCGGTAGGTATCGAATCAGTCGACGACCTAGTCGCAGACCTCGTTCAGGCACTCGACCAAGCGGGCTGACACCCTTCGGGACCTCAAGCAGAATTTACAGTGCCTTAACACAAACGAAACTGCGTGATGATTTTCCTTGTCTAGTTTCTAATGGAGCGGATCCCATCCGCGCGGAAGGAAGATCAAATGGAAGGCGATACCGCCTGGATCCTGACCTCTGCTGCTTTGGTGCTTTTTATGGTGCCAGGCTTAGCCCTTTTCTACGGGGGTATGGTCAGAGCCAAGAACGCGTTGAACATGTTGAACATGAACATGTGGTGCTTAGGAATTGTGCCCGTGGTCTGGGTACTTGTTGGATGGAGCCTGGCATCAGGTGACAGCGGCAGAAGCTGGTTAGGTGATTTGAGTGTCGTAGGGCTTAAGGGAGTCAATAGCACCGAAGACATAGCAACATTCGCATTCCTTATGACCTTTGCTTGCATTACCCCAGCCCTGATTTCTGGTGCTGTTGCAGATCGCATGAAATTCTCGGCTTGGATGGTATTCGTCCCAATCTGGTCATTGGTTGTTTACGCTCCGGTCGTCTACTGGGTCTACGGAGCCGATGGCTGGATCTTCAATTTGCCGGCGCATGACTTTGCAGGCGGTACAGCTATCCACGTCAACGCTGGTGCGGCAGCATTAGCGCTCGCAATTGTTCTAGGAAAGAGAACCGGATGGCCTCAAAATCGACCAGCTCCTCACAACGTGCCCTTCGTCATGCTCGGCGCGGGCATCCTTTGGTTTGGATGGTTCGGTTTCAACGCAGGCTCAGCGCTCGGGGCAAACGGTACCGCGGCTCAAGCCTTCGTAAATACCTTCATAGCGGCGGCTGCGGGCATGGTGGCCTGGATGCTTGTCGAATTAGCCAAGACAGGTAAAGCGAGCACTATCGGAATGGCATCAGGAGTCGTCGCGGCGTTGGTCGCTATCACCCCAGCTGCCGGTTTCGTGGGTTCGATGCACTCACTCGTGTTCGGAGCAGCCGCGGGTGTGATCTGTTTCTTCGCAATCGAGGCAAAATTCCGCTTCGGCTTCGATGACAGTCTTGATGTGGTAGGTATCCACCTCGTCGGAGGTGCTGTTGGTGGGGTCCTGCTTGGCTTTATGGCCGACTCGTCAGCTGTGCCTGGGGGTGACTTCATTGACGGGGTCTTCTTCGGTGGAGGCATATTGCTGTGGAATCAAATCCTCTCGATAGCTGCGGTATGTGCGTTCTCTTTCGTGGCCACCTACATAATTGCCAAAGTTATGGACAAGACAATCGGGCTCAGAGTTACAGAAAGCACTGAAATGACAGGCCTAGACGTCAGCGACCACGGCGAAGCCGCATACGTGATGGAGCCCTAACCCCTATAGAAGTAGTTGCACGGAGTTAGTCCACCTAGGCGACATCAGGGACACGCAACTGGCTGTGTGACACCCGTGACCTAAACAGCAAGCTCGCATCGAACCAAGATCGATGCGAGCTTGCTACGTTTCTTGACGTGACAACAAACGACGAAGGCCCAGAGCAGTTTGCTCAACAACGATGGCAACGAACTCCAGACTCAACCGAAGTCATTCTTCTGCGACATGGAGCGTCGCAACCGTTCGTACCAGGAGAACCATTCCCACTCATCGAAGGCCAAGGGGATCCACCGCTGTCAACGATAGGTGAGAAACAGGCTCAAGCATCAGCTGCTCGACTAAGCCAAGAACCGATAGCAGCTTTGTATGCAACGAATATGCAGAGAACTCAACAAACGCTCGCCCCTTTGGGAGCAACGCTGGACATTGATATAGCGGTCGAAAGAGACCTTAGAGAAATTGGACTAGGCGAATGGGAAGGCGGCCTACTGCGGCAAAAAGCAGCAGAAAATCACCCCATTTACCAACAAATGCTGAGGGAACAACGATGGGATGTCATCCCCGGCGCAGAGAGCAACGAGGAGTTCGGTAGCCGATGTATGAATGCCTTGAATCAAATAGTCCTACGCCATCCAGGAGAGCTGATCTTATGTGGTGTGCACGGTGGAGTCATCGGTTCCGTCCTTGCTCAAATAGCCCAGTCAAGGCCATTTGCGTTCGGAGGAGCTGACAACTGTTCCATCAGCCAGATCGTATGGACTGCTGGTGATTGGGCTATCCGACGCTTCAACGACAGCAGCCATCTATTCGAACAACTTCACCACGGGTGAGAGTCACTGAAGGGCGAGTAACTGTGTTATGTGTCACCCAAAAAGGCACTAAGCGCAGATGTCAGATAGGCAGGATCAGAGGAACCTGCCATCTCACGCGCCGAATGCATTGACAATTGAGGGCTTCCCACGTCAACCACTGACATCCCTAGCTGGGCGGCAGTAATCGGACCGATTGTGCTCCCGCACAACAAGTTGGTCCGATGCGCGTATTGCTGAAAGGGGACACCAGCTGATCGGCAAGCTGCCTGAAACAAAGCACTGCTCTCCGCGTCGGTCGCGTACCGAACATTTGCATTGAGTTTGATCACCGGCCCAGCGTTCAAAGCGACGTGGTGTTCGGGTTCATGGCGGTCAACATAGTTCGGGTGAACAGCATGGGCTCCGTCTGCTGACACGCAAGATGATTTGGTTAAAGCGCGAAGAAACTGTTCACGAGAGACGGCCCTTGTCCCCGCCAGCCGCTCTAAAGCGTTTGACAGCATCGGTCCCCGGGCTCCACTAGACGACTCACTGCCAATTTCCTCATGATCGAACAACGCCACTACGGAAATGGTGTTGTCCTCTATAGCTTCGATTCCGCTCAACGCTTCTAACGCTGCATGACAAGAAGCAAGATTGTCTATCCGAGGTGCGGCATAAAACTCTTCATTTCGTCCTAGAGGTGAAGCTGGAGTGAGGTCATGACACATGATGTCCCAGGACAGAACATCTGAGTCGCTCACACCAAGTTCGTCAGCAAGGAAGGACCGAAATGCGCCCTCCTCAGTGTCGCCAAGTCCCCAGATCGGCACGAGATGTGATTGACGATCTAACTTCAGACCATCATTAACGTCTCGATCTAAATGAATTGCTAATTGAGCTACGCGAAGTAACGGTCGATCAACCTGAACCAGGTGGGTTTCTTGACTGGTTTGGTCGCCAACCACTACTCGACCAGAAACACCCAAGTCTCGATCAAGCCAAGAATTTAGAAGTACGCCTCCGTAGACCTCTACACCCAGTTGTTGATAACCGACATGACTCAGATCAGGGTTTGGTTTAATTCGTAGATTCGGGCTGTCAGTGTGGGCACCAACTAAACGAAAACGGAGTCGATCGGGATCTAGCTGCTTGCTGAACGCAGCTGCCACAACGACCCCACCCCAACTCACCACAATGCGGTCGCTGTCACCCCAAACTTCACTTGGGCTAAACCGGTCGAAGCCCGAGCCGGCCAAGTCACTGGCAGCGTTGCGAGCAGCGTGATAGGGCGAAGGAGCTGCATCGATCCAACCTAAGAGTCTCTCAAGTGTTGAGTTTGACATTGCCACCTCAAAAACTAGAAAACTGTGAGATAACTTCCTCACCGAATTTACTTAACTGAGATGGATCCATAGGAGGCACAATCATACGGGTTACACCGATCTCCGCTAACTGCTCGACATAATCGGGACTTGTAGGGCCACCGGCTGTAAATTCAAGCGCCCCCGGATCTCTCCCTGAGTCCTCTGCACAGTGTCGAGCGTGATCAAATAAAGCCGTCAGCTCGTCAAGGTGCCCTCGACCAGGAAAGAAACCGTCACCTAGCTCTCCGGCACGGCGAGCCGCGCGCCGACTATGGCCGCCCACGATTATGGGTACATGCCCACTCGCGGGCTGAGGGCGACTGTATACGTTGCTGAAGTTGACGAACTTCCCACCGTAGCTAGCGGTGTCGGACGCCCATGCCTGCTTCATCGCTTCGAGGTATTCGTCGGTGCGATCACCTCGATCGCCAAAGGAGACGCCGAGAGCGTCAAATTCTTCCTCTAACCACCCGGACCCAATCCCGAGAATCATTCGGCCCTTAGATAAGCGATCCAAAGTAGCTACCGCCTTGGCGGTTACAAGTGGGTTTCGTTGCGGCAATATCATGACCCCCGTAGCCAAGCGGATCTTGCTGGTGGCCGCCGCAACATAAGAAAGCCAGATCAAGGGATCCGGAATATCGAAATCTTCTCTTCCACCCGGCATTCGCCCATCCTTCGCGTACGGATACTGCGACGCATACCCTGCAGGGACCACTACGTGTTCCACAGTCCAAATTGACTCGCACCCTGCGGCTTCAGCCGCTTGAGCGAGTTCTACGGCAGCATCAGGTTCCACAAAAGGACCCGTGTTAGCAAACATAACTCCGAATTTCATGGCCTGACCCTAGTGGGCGACGAGCATTTGGGCTCTACTGTGCAAGTGTGCTGAATGGTGCTAACGAAAACATGACAAGACCAGTGACGGTCGCGTTCATTGCTATCAACGTGATGGTTTTCGTGCTCACGCACGACATGACTCTTATAGGTGGGGCATCGCTGCAGCAAGATTCACTAGTGCAATGGGCGACCTACGCATTTCCGGTGGCTGAGTTAGGTGAGTGGTGGCGCATAGCAACGGGAGCATTTCTGCACGCCGACATTCGGCACCTTCTGCTCAACATGATCATGTTCTTTCTCTTAGGTCGACGACTTGAGAGGCAGACAGGACCTGCGGTGTTTGTAGCGGTCTGCACCATCAGCATGATCTGGGGTTCAGCGGGAGCTCTCTTTTCAACTCCAAATACTGCCGTCGTCGGCGCTTCAGGCGTTGTTTATGGGGTGATGGCTTCAGTCTTAGTGGTCGAACGACTGAGCGGTCGAGATCCCTGGAGTGAAGGGTTAGGAACCTTAATTGTTGTCAACGTGGTCCTCTCCTTCGTAATCCCGGGAATTTCAGTTGGAGGCCACTTAGGAGGCCTATGTGGTGGACTTCTTTGTGGCTGGACGGCTGGCGACCAACGCCGAAGTCGCGGGTTACGGGTCTGGATAATCTTGTCGATGGTTGGCGTTTTAGGCTGCTTGCTAGGTGGCATAGCGGCTAATACTTGGCTAAACCCCTTACTTTGAACGCTTAGGGCCCGGCTGAGTCGAGACGAAGTGTCTAGTTTTGCCAAGTGCCGATAATGGGCTGGGCATACCGGAGCTTCTCGGGCCAGTCCTGATCCCATGGGAAAGCTGCATTGCGGTCTGGCCACACAAACTGGCAGATTCTCCATGGCTGGTCGTTATATATGAGATCCAAAGTTGGAAAATGGTCAGCAAATTCAGCGAGTTCGATATCTAGCAGGACACTTTTCTGTTCATTATCCAAAAGTCCCGTAAAGATCTCTCCAATAGGGATTGTTCCGCCGAGTCTCAAATGGTTGACGATCAAGTCGAGCAACCCGCGAGCGGCGACCGGCGCTAACCCAAAGATGACTAGTTCAGGGTGTCCGACGAGAGATTCAAGGCCAAAGGTATATGAATAACCAGCCCGGAGATCTTCTTGACTCGACGGGGCTACAGGTTCAATACCCCAACCCTGGTTATCGAGCATCCAAGCGAGCTTTTCCTCGTGTTCCATGGGTTCATAGGTTGGCTCCGTCATTTATCTCGTCGTTTCCTCGGTCACTTTCGAAACTCGCGCTCGCTGCTGCTGATTGCTATAGCTACGATCACCGACCCGATACCCAGACACTCACTCCAACTAGGCGATTGGCCCAAACTTAAGAAACCAACAACGGTGGCAGTGACGGGAAGTAGAGCTTGAAGGAAGGCAAATCTAGATCGAGTGATCTGCCTCATCACAGATTGGTCAATGACGTAGGGGATGACATTAGAAAGTAATCCCGCAGCTACAGCTAAACCGAGAATCCGGGCATCCGCGAATGCGACGTTGAGTTCACCCAGGCCTGATGGGCTAATGACAACTGCACCGATGAGCATTCCCACACCCAACCCATCAACAGCCAAACCATCTTGGGCTACACGGTGCCCTAGAACGATGTATCCGGCCCACATGGCACCCGCCAAGAGCGCGAAGAAGACTCCCAACAAGGTGCCGTTGCCTTGAACTCCAGCGAGTACTAAAACGCCGGAGGCTGCAAGGACGAGCGCTCCTGCCGACCTTGTTGTTCTCGCACCAATAGCCGCAACAGCTATCGGGCCTAAGAACTCAATGGCCACAGCATTCCCGAGAGGTAGACGGTCCATCGCGAGATAGATGAACAGGTTCATTAATGCTAATGAAGCCCCGAAGGTACCGGCCGAAAGAAAGTTTTGCTTACTCCAAGAACGTCGCCATGAACGACGAAAGGCGATAAGAAGCAACGCCGCTCCCAAAACTCGAAGAAACGCCACCCCTCCCGGAGCAATCTCATCGAATAGACCAATGGCAGTAGCGGCGCCGAGGTATTGAGATATGCCACCAATGACAAATAAGACTTCAGGGGCTGGCCGAATGGAGTTCATTTCTAGATACTCACCGTCGTTCCGACTCCTTGAGTTTTCGCTGTATCCAAGGCAATTGAAGATGCGACAGCGTCTTGTGCTGCAATGCCGACCGACTTGAACACTGTGATTTCCTCGTCGTTGGCGCGGCCGGGGTGAAGGCCCAAGATAATTTCACCCAGTTCTACGACTTCATCAACATCAACTAATCCCTGGGCCCTTGCAGAGATAATTTCACCAGCCTCGGACCAGCATGCTTCGGATTGGTCAATGAAAATCGAAGCTAAGTTGAGAATAGAAGGTTCGATTTCGATCATTGAAGGTTGGAAAGATCCGATGCCAACAATGTGGGTCCCAGGAGCCACCGAAGCTTGCGAAAACGTTGGGGTGGATGAAGTAGTGGCGGTCCACACGATGTCGGCACCGCCTACTGCCTGATCAGGATTGTTTACGACCTGGATGTCGGGACACCACTTAGCTTTGAATAAGTCGTCTGCCAGCTTCTGCGCATTGCCCGGAGTGGGGCTATAGAGCCTTATAGATTTGATGTCGCGTACTGCGCAGGCAGCTTCGATTCCCGCTCTTGCCTGTTTGCCGCTACCGAGCATCGCCAACGAAGTGCTGTCTTTTCTAGCTAACAAATCGACTGAGGCCCCGCCACCTGCAGCGGTTCGAATGGCGGTAAGTCGGGAGCCGTCCATCAACGCCACTGGAGAGCCGGTTGATACGTCAAAAACCAACACGACGGCCTGAATTATTGGTAGGTCACAGCTTTCGTTATCAGGCAGAAAAGTCAATGATTTCACTGATGCTGTAGACGAATCTTTGATGTGAGCCGGCATGAAAATTGCCAGATCAGAATCCTTTCCTATCGGGATCACAGTTCTATTTGGCATCTCAGCAGTGCCGGCACTGGAAGCCGCGAACGCTTCTTTCATTCCAGTAATTGCGTCCGCCATGGGTAGGCACTGGTCTATTTCGTATCCTGAGAGAATAAGCATGTTTACGGCTCTAACGATGAGATGAGAGCGGTCTCCTGACGAAGGCTACCCATCCCTAAGACCGGACATGGCGGATCTAACCGGAACTGTGTCGCCAAGGCCCTGGTCAGGGCATAGACTGCGAAATGTTCAGGGCGTCGCGGTCAAAGAACTAGTTGATAGAACGACTTCGTACGCCAAATTGTTACACCCAGGGAGGGTGAATTCATGAAGTTTAAGTTCATGCGACTGCTAGGCGTTATGTTCGCCTTTGCCTTAGTCGCTGCCGCTTGTGGCGGATCCGACGATGATTCCAGTAGTGGATCATCGAGTGGAAGCTCATCCGCTGCTGAGCACGACAGCCTCGGCGATGGTTCTCTAGGAACCGTCACCGTAGAAGCCGGAGACGACATCCAGATTCGTTCGCTGAACGCAATCACGGGAGATGTCGCATTCCTCGGTATTCCTAACCAACGTGGCGTTGAGCAAGCCATTGCTGACTTCGGAGATATCCATGGGTTCAGCGTGACCATCGGTACAGGCTTAGATGACTTGTGCTCAGCTGATGGTGGCCAAGCAGCGGCTCAGACAATCGTCGCCGACGAAGATGTAGTTGGCGTAATTGGTACATCCTGCTCCGGTGCTGCTACAGCAGCATCTCCGCTAATTAGCGAGGCCGGAATGGTCATGATTAGCCCTTCGAATACTTCGCCGGCGCTGACCTCAGACCTTGCGGGAACAGCTGGGGACAACTATCACGCGGGCTACTACCGCACCGCTCACAATGACCTGTTCCAGGGTGCCGCTATGGCCAAGTTCGTATATGAAGAACTTGGAATTAGCGCAGCAGCAGCGATTCATGATGGAGATCCGTATACCCAGGGTCTGGCTCAAGCATTCGCGGACGCTTTTGAGAACCTTGGCGGTTCGGTAACTGGATTCACCGGTGTCAACAAAGAAGACACCGACATGGTTCCGGTACTGACTGAGATCGCTGCAGGCTCACCTGGAGCTGTCTTCTTCCCAATCTTCCAGCCTGCAGGTGACTTTGTTGCCGACCAGGCTCCTGGAGTTTCTGGTCTTGAAGGAGTCGTGCTGCTTGGTGCCGATGGTCTGCAAGTTCAGAGCTTCATGGAACTGCCCCAAGCCAACGGCATGTACCTCTCCGGTCCAGACCTTCGGTACGGAAGCAACACCAACCAAAGTACTGGTGCCACTGCTGACAAGTTCCTGGCTGATTATGAGTCGAACAACGGAAATCCTCCAGAGGCACCGTTCTGGGCTCACTCCTACGATGCCACCACAATTCTGTTGGAGGCCATTAAGGCAGCGTCACATTCTCACGACGGCAATCTCGAAATCGATCGAGCGGGTGTGCGCGAATATCTTGACGGTCTTTCAGGATACGAAGGCATCATCGGAACCTTGTCATGTGATGACTTTGGGGACTGTGGCGCACAGCGAATTACCGTTGTGCAAAACAACTCGGCTGATTTTGCCGGTTCGATTGAGAACGTAGTCTTCTCTTACGCTCCTTGATAAACCCGCCCGAATAAAGGGCATGACTGATTGACCCCCGAGGTCATCAGTCGTTTCTAACTCGACATCGGCCCCGATCCGGCGATAACTCCGGGTCGGGGCCGAGTGTCGGTTATGCACCTTGGTGGATTGAGATGCAACTCAACTACCGTGACTCTTGGGACAGATGTGGCAACTACTCATGACGCGAAACGTATTTCTCGGGTGCTTTGGGTCGACCGTTTTCTTACCTTCATCCGGCTCGCCTTTGTCGTAGTGATAGCGGTCGGCTTGTTTGCCTTCATTGCCCAGCAAATTGATCCGCAGAATCCTCTAGCACGGTGGCTGAATCCCGACGCGACTGGTCTGACTGCCCCACAATTTAAAGGCCTGTTGGTGACCGGGCTAGCTCAGGGTGCTATGTATGGACTGATAGCGCTCGGATATTCAATGGTCTACGGAGTGCTGGGCTTTATTAACTTCGCACACGGCGAAGTCTTCATGGCCGGCGCTATGTCGGGCATGATCACTTCAAACAAACTTGCTGACGCAGGTCTCTGGGAAGACGCTTTCCTATTTTGTCTGGCCTTCGTCGTTATTACTTCGATTCTAATTTCGACAGCCGTAGCAGTCATCATGGAGCGAATCGCCTACCGACCGTTACGTGGAGCTCCGAGGCTCATCCCCCTGATCACCTCTATCGGTGTGTCATTTTTTCTCCAGAACGTCTCGGTTGTTCTCTTAGGACCAGGGGCCAAGTCTTATCCGTCATTACCTACTTGGCTATCGCAGAAGCGTTCACTACTTGGATTTGAGATAGAGGGTACGAAACTAGTGGTTCTATTAACCGCAGCAGTTTCGATGGCCGGCCTCTGGTTTTTGGTGGAACGCACAAAAACAGGCAAGGCAATGAGGGCAGTAGCTGAAGACAAAGAAATTGCTGCTCTAATGGGAATTGACGTGAATCGAACCATCGTCACAACCTTCGCTGTGGGCGGGGCCATGGCCGGAGTCGCAGGGATTCTTTGGGGCATCCTATTTCGGAGTGTCATCCACACGACTGGTTTCTTGCCAGGTATCAAAGCCTTTAGTGCTGCTGTAGTTGGTGGCATAGGCAACCTCGGCGGGGCCATGGCAGGCGGTCTTTCTTTAGGAGCTGCAGAGGCAACGGCGCCCCTGGTGCTGCTCGAACCGCTCGGTGTTGACGGCGTTTCGCAACTACGTGACGCAGTCGCATTTGCCGTTTTGATCTTCGTACTTCTTGTTCGACCCAGCGGCCTTTTTGGTGAGCGACTGTCTGAGGACGATCGAGCATGACCGCTACCTCCGAAAACCTCTCGATGGTTGAAACGCCGGGTGTTGCCTGGCGCAAACAAATCCGTTTCGCTCTGATCGGAGCACTTTCCACAGCGTTTATTGCTTTAGCCGGAATGCCCGTTGGTCTTGACGGAAGAAGCATCATCCAGCCTGTTCTAAGTATGGGCTTTCTCTCTTTGCTTTGGGTTCCCTTTGTATTGGCGACGATTGCCGGTAGCGAAGTGGTGCTCGAAGGCATGACGGCAAGAACAAGAGATTCGAAAGACTTACTAGCCGGAGGAATTGTTGGACTAGGTAGCGCTGGTGGCCTGGTCTTGTTGATGGTTCTGATTCAGAATTTCAATCTGCGTGACCCTCTGGTCAACTGGAGTCCTCAACTCCTCAACCTTTTGTCCTTTAACCGGTCCCTTGCTGTTGGAGGGTTGCTCTGGGTTCTGCTCGGATTGATATTGGGCGTTTTTGGCGGAGCGATGCATGTGTTACCAAAAAAACTCTGCTCCCGAATTCGTACTGTGGTGTTATCGGTGTTCGCAGTGTCGGTTCTGGAGACGTTTCTGACCGATTTACTGGAGGGCTTCAGGCTAGAAGTCCTCACTGACTTCGTGTACTACAAACGCGGCGGGCTAGAAGTCGGCGGAGCGCTGCTTGTGGCAGCTTTGGCCTTGCTAATTCCTTTGCTTGTCGGTACAAGAATTAGGGATGTCAAGAAGCAGGTTGTGGACCTGCCAGCCGAGGAACGCAAGCGAGTCAACCTAATCCTGCTCGCGGTGAGCGCAGCATTGCTTCTAGTTCTGCCTTTCTTCCTCGGGAAGATCGCCAATGAGCTACTAGCTAATGTTGGGCTGTTTGTCCTGTTGGCTTTAGGTCTCAACGTAGTTGTGGGCTTGGCAGGAATCCTAGACCTCGGGTACGTCGCGTTCTTCGCCGTTGGTGGCTACACGACAGCAGTTCTTACCTCTCCGAATTCACCCGGGTTCTCCCCAGAGTTACCGTGGCCCATAGCTCTGATAGTGGTTGTCGTACTTACAGGCATCGTCGGGTTGTTTATCGGCGCCCCGGTGATTCGCATGAGAGGCGATTATTTGGCCATCGTCACTCTTGGGTTTGGTGAAATTATTCGCCTGTTGTTCTTAAGTGACTGGCTATCTGGATGGTTTGGCGGCGCTCAAGGTATTACCAACATTCCCGGAGTTGACGTTGGGATAGGAACTGTCAAAGGTACTGACCCAAGGTCGGTCTTTTTGCTGGTCTTAGTGTTCTGTGCCATTGCTATATATGTCTCCTGGCGTCTTGAGAACTCGAGACTCGGACGCGCGTGGATGGCGATTCGAGAAGACGAAGACGTGGCAGAAGCCATGGGCGTCAACACAACGAACACGAAATTGATGGCGTTCGTCGTAGGTGCTGTACTTGCCAGCTTCTCTGGGGCGATCTTCTCCGCGAAGGTCGGATCAATTTTCCCGACCAGCTTCCTGATGTTGGTATCCATCATCATTTTGGTTGTGGTGATAGTCGGAGGAATGGGAAATATTGCGGGAGTAATAGTCGGAGCACTCGTGCTAATTGGAGTGTTGGGTGGCCCCAAACAGCCAGGCCTGCTCCAAGAATTCAGCCAGTTCAAACTTTTGATTTACGGGGCGTTGCTTGTATGGATGATGCTTAAACGCCCTGAAGGCCTAGTCCCGAACGTTCGCCGGACACGAGAACTCCATCAAGACGAATTCCTGCAAGATGCATGGCTCAAAGGTGAGATAGATACCGGCGATCAAGAGGAACTCTCGTGAGCATGCTCCAAATCACTGACTTGAGCGTGACCTTCGGCGGTCTTCATGCATTAAAAGATCTGCAGTTTGAAGTCGATGAAGGTGAAATTGTGAGTGTCATCGGCCCTAACGGTGCCGGGAAGACCACCTTCTTTAACATGATTAGCGGCATGGTCACCCCAACGGCCGGCGACATCGTTTTCGAAGGCGAATCTTTGCTTGGTTTAGACCCAAGCCAAGTAACGGAACGGGGGATAGCTCGAACGTTCCAAAACGTGAGACTGTTTGCGAACATGACAATCTTGGAAAATGTCATGGTGGCGCAGCATTGTCGGACGGACCAGAGAGTGTTCGGTGCTCTTTTCCAAACTCAGGCTTTCAAAGCAGAAGAAGACGCGATTCGAAAATACGGCGAAGAAGTTCTTTCGTTCTTCGGCTCGCGACTGGTTGGTTACCGGCTTGATCAACCGGCCTCAGTATTGTCATACGCGAATAGAAGACGCCTCGAGATCGCTCGAGCAATGGCGACTCGTCCGAGGTTGTTGCTGCTAGATGAACCTGTGGCCGGAATGAATCCGCGCGAATCGGCCGAATTGACCGAATTGATAGGACGCCTTCGAAGCGAATGGGGTTTCACTATTGTGATGATCGAACACGACATGAGCGTGGTTCGTGACGTGTCCGACCGCGTTGTCGTTTTAGACCATGGTGAAACGATTGCTCAGGGGCCATATAGCCAGGTAGCTAACGACCCGAAGGTAATCGAAGCCTATCTAGGGAGACCAGTAGGGTCCGAACAAACTGATGAGGAGGTACGGCCATGAATAACCCAGCTGTGCCTTTGCTTGAGTTGCGCGATGTAAACACCCATTATGGAGCGGTCCACATTTTGAAAGATGTGGACTTAGCAATCTATCCAGGAGAGCTTGTCTGTCTGCTGGGAGGTAACGCGAGTGGGAAAAGTACGACCCTAAAAACCCTTCTGGGTATGGTCACTCCAACGACAGGAGAAGTGGTTCTCGATGGAGAGGTGGTGACTCACCAATCAACTAGTTATCGGGTTGAACGAGGCGCCACGATGGTCCCTGAAAATCGACGACTTTTTAAGCGCCTGTCGGTTCGGGAAAACCTTGAACTTGGGGCTTATCTTCGAACAGATCGCGACGGGATTGCCAACGATTTGGAACGCATCTTTGAGCTGTTTCCACGGGTGAAGGAGCGCATCAATCAGAAGTCAGGCACTTTGTCTGGTGGCGAACAGCAAATGGTTGCAATGGGGCGCGCGTTGATGTCAAACCCCCGGGTGCTCCTTATGGACGAACCGTCAATGGGGCTGGCTCCCGCCTTAGTGCAAGCAAACTTTGAGTTGATTCAGCAGATTCATGAAGAGGGCGTAGCTATTTTCATGGTGGAACAAAATGCCAACATGGCGCTCTCCATCGCTGACCGTGGTTGGGTATTGCAGACTGGCAGGGTCGTACTTGATGACTCCGCCGAAGCTCTGCTCGCTAATCCAGATCTGAGGGCGAGCTATCTTGGCGAAGCCGGGCAAGGCTGATTGTTTCTGACCCCGCTAGGAGTGAATGAGATGGGCGGCTGATGAAAATGTTGGCATCTTGTTGAATCTCCGAAGTGGAAAAGATTCAACAAAGACGTTAGGTCTGGATAGGCAGGACTGCTTCTGCCACCCCTTCAAGCTCGGCGAACCAATCGTCAGGTTCACCGACCAGTATTGGAACGAACTTTGAGGCTCCGACCTCTATGAATCGTTCTAGTTGCTCTCGTAAACCGTCATGACCGATAGGGATTATTTCTTCGGGATCAACGCCAGGTGCACGTCGATCGAGGATTGTTTTGTAGCTAGCTGGTAAATCGCCGTGACTGTATGGAACGAGTACTCCAAAGTGTTCGGGATCCATAAACCTCTCATGATCGTCAGCTGCCTGATTCACCACTGTCCATCCCTCAGCTGCCATTTCCGGAGTACAAAAAGATGGAAGCCATCCATCACCGAATCGACCGCATCTGCGCAACTCGACATCGGCGGCCCCTCCGAGCCAGATATCGATTGGCTGTTGGGTTGGTTTAGGGAGCAGTTCAACATCGTCATAGTCGTAGAACTCTCCGTGGTGGGTTACCGGTCCGTCTTCCCACATTTGTTTCAATAGAGGGAGGGCCTCATTGAACATCCTTGCGCGCTGCTTTCGTTCTACACCAAACGCGGATTGTTCGTGGACGTCCGCTACGCCCAATCCAAACGCGGGGAGAAGACGACCATTGGAGAGTCTGTCCAAACTAGCTAGCTCCTTTGCAAGAACAGCTAAGTTGCGGCCCGGCAACACCATGACCGAGAAACCAAATTTCATTCTCGTAGTCCTGCCAGCTGCATAGGCCAACCCAACTAGGGGGTCGGGGCACTCACCTCCAAGACGTTCACTAAGCCATAACGAATCAAAGCCAAGTGTTTCAAGGGAATCGACGAACGGGTCGAAGGTTGAACGGTCATTAGTAAAGCTGCGGGTTCCTAGGCCAAAGCCCACACGAATCTTCATGTCATGACCCTAGGACAGCTAGCGGTGCGGCGTCTTGTGTACTGAGCGCAATGTTTGCCTAGTGTCTTCATGTATGAGTGAACTTCCTGATGTTGAAAGTCTGTACCGCCTGGACAACAAGGTTTGTGTCGTTACCGGAGCATCTAGCGGTTTCGGAGATCGATTTGCTCGCGTTTTGTCAGCTGCTGGAGCGAAGGTTGTTGTCGCGGCGCGTCGACAAGACCGCCTCGAGCGACTAGTCGCCGAGTTACCTGACGCGGTCGCAATCCAATGTGACGTGAGCGACGACGATCAATGCAGACACCTCATAGCAGAAAGTATTTCCCACTACGGTCAAATTGATGTGCTTGTCAATAACGCTGGAATCACTGACGCGATACATCCTGCTGAAGAAGCAAATATTGACCTGTTTCGAAGCGTCGTTGATGTCAATCTAAATTCTTGCTTTTTGCTTTCCGCCCTTGCGGCTCAAGATATGTTGAGCCGCCAAGAAGGAAGCATTATCAATGTAGCGTCGGTACACGGACTCGTAGCCTCAGCTCCAAACCTCCAACCGGCGTATGTCGCAAGTAAGGCAGGACTTGTGAATCTCACCCGAGAGCTCGCTGTCCAATGGGCCAAGAGAGGGGTGAGGGTGAACGTGCTGTGCCCCGGATACTTTGAAACTGAACTAACTCAGGTGATGTTCGATGACGAACGCTCGAGTGCATGGATTGCTCGCAACGCTTCTATGGGTCGAGGTGGAACCCCCGAAGAACTGGACGGCGCTTTACTGTTCCTAGCTAGTCGAGCTAGCAGTTATGTCACAGGGGTTCCGCTCCCGGTTGATGGGGGATGGACAGCTCGCTGAGGGTTCTCGCTCCACTGGACGTATACCCGTACTCTCGGGTGTTGTAATGACTGCCCGTCGGATACTTTTTTTCTTAGCCGTCCCCTCGTCTCTGGTGATGCTGTTGATGTGTAGCTGGGTCCTTCTAGGTTCACAGCAGTTATCGACTGGTATCCGATGGCTTCTGGGTATTGCCGCGCTCTGCGCGTGTGCTCTGTTGTTGTGCAGTTCTATTGCCACTCTTGGGGCAGGGGGTCGCCAAGAAGCGGAATTGGCTTTGGCAGCGAGGAAGGACCCTCTGACGGGGTTAGGCAACCGTTTCCAAGCAGAGTCCCGACTAGAGGATGCGTTGGAGCGATCTCGAACTAGCGGTCGAGCGGTCGGCGTCGTCTTTTGCGACCTCAATGACTTCAAGGTTGTCAATGATGTCTACGGTCACACAGTCGGAGATCGACTGCTTTGTGCGATCGGCGCACGGTTCGCCGACTCTGTCAGACCGACTGACACCGTTGCACGATACGGAGGTGACGAGTTTGTCGTTGTATGTCCTGAATTGCGAAATGGTGACGACGTCCAACTAGTTGCCGAGCGTCTTGAAATAGCGATGGAACGTCCATTTGTCATTGGTGGTCACTCTCTCTCAGCGAAAGCCAGCATTGGTTTTACAGTCGGCTACGGAACCCGCAACGATGTTGAAGAACTCTTATCGCGGGCAGACGCCGCAATGTATCGAATCAAGATGCAGCTCTAGGTCAGAGCTGGGGTACCTTCAAATGCGCCTGGGTCTTGAGACGTAGGTAAGAGTGGCTTGGATCGCCATGCCATGGCCTCCTCAACACCATCGAGCACGCTGCGCCACTCAGCAGGGTCCCACCCCTCGGCCGAGCCGACAAGTGAGCCGTCTTGGCCGATGTGAACAAGAGCAGGAAGGCGTTGAAGACCTAAAGAACCTACGAATTCTCTATCTTCGTCCGTTAATGCCAGCCAACTGTCGGCGTACTTGCCCAAATATTGCCGAGCTCCGTCGCTATTCCCTGTGACTAAGAAGGCGCATCTGATATCAGCTTCTTCGTAATGAGCGAAGATGCGGTCCGCGGTTGGAATTATCCAACCACTTTCGTAGGTGTAGGGATCGAGTACTACGGCCAAAAGATTAAATGTTGTCAGCCACTGTGAAAGCGTCTGTTCAGCGCCGTCAATGGTTGCAATTGTGAGTTGTGTCGAGGGATCAGTAGCCACGAATGCCAAGTTAGCGCGCCAGTTCGTTAGGACCCGCATAGAGGCAAACTCAACTTGAGATTTATTCTGACTCCCATCATGTGGCAATCTGCTTTGGTGCATCCGATTGAAAGACTTCGATATGTAGCCCGGGCGGGAGGCTTTGATCAAACCGACCTAGCGCGTGAAGCTGCCGATGCATTGGCTTCGCTGTGGGGTGAGCCAGCAGAACTAGTCAATGCATGTAGGCGGATATTGCACCACCACCCCCTTGCTGGCTCGTTGTGGGTAATGACAACGAGAGTCTTGATTGCTACTGACGCTCAGAAAGCAGCCCTAGATTTTCTTGATGAACTCAACGCTGATTTGACGGCAGACAATGTCACGGCTTCTCTTCCCGGTGACGCAACGATTGCCGTTGTCGGATGGCCTGACCTGGCGTTAGAGAAAATTCACCACCGAAGCGACATAACTGTTCGAGTTATCGACGCATACGGAGAAGGGGCTGGGCTCGCAAGGTCGCTGCTCCAAAAGGGTGTCGAAGTTGAAGAAGTGCCGTTCACCGGACTGGGACAAGCGTGCCTGAACTCTGATGTTGTTATTGTCGAAGCCGCCGCGGCCGGCCCTAGCTCTCTCGTTGCGCCATCGGGTTCTTACGCCGCAGCAGTATGTGGCATGCAGTCCGGCAGTCAGGTTTGGGCTGTTGTAGGTCATGGCCGGGCGTTACCTCAACCGTATTTTGAAGTAATAGAACAAAAGTTGGCTGCACAAAACACGATGGAATCAGATGACGAAGTGGTTCCCATTGAGGTGATTACGCATGTGGTCGGCCCGACCGGAGTAAGTAGCACTGAAGACACAGGTAGAGAGGATTGCGTGGTGGCGGCAGAGCTCTTACGCCTCGGTTTTTAGAGGGGACAAACAATAGTTGAGTGGAGAACCTATTGAGCTTCGGCTAAGAGCCGGCGGGCGATGAGCTTGAGACAAAGTGTTTCGTCGGCACCCTCGAAAATTGAAAGCACGCGCGCGTCAACGAAGAGACGACTAACCGTGTACTCCTCAGCAAACCCGAAACCGCCGTGAATCTGGAGAGCTTCTCGTGTCACCCATTCAGCTGCTTTGCAAACATAAGCCTTGACCATTGACGCTTCCAAGCTGCCTTCACCTTTGGCCATCATCTGGGCAACCGAATAGCTGTACTGACGGGAGCCTTGAATGATGGCGGCCATTCGACCCAGCTTCGTTTTCGTTAGTTGATAATCGGCCACAGGGTGACCGAACACGACTCTGTCGGTTGCATAGGTAAGAGCTTCTTCGTAAGCGGCCTGCATGACTCCAACTGCGCGTGCGGCTGTCTGAAGGCGACCGTTTTCGAATCCAGCCATTTGCATGTAAAAGCCTTTTCCTAGTCCTTCATCACCGCCAATCAAGTTTTCGGCTGGAACGAACCAATTGTCGAAAGCAATTTCGAAACTATGCATTCCCCGGTAACCCAGTGTCGGGATGGCCCGGCCTTCCATGGTGCCGCCATCGTCTTGAGAAAATTCGAAACTGTGACCTTCTGCCTGAGGTTTGGGCACTATGAACAAGCTAAGTCCACGGTGAGTTTTTGAGCGGTCAGGGTCCGTTCGAGCTAGGAGCATCAAAACGTTGGCGCGGCCCGCGAACGTGCACCAAGTTTTTACTCCATTAATTACCCAGCCATTGTCGACAGCTGTGGCTGACACTTTGAGGTTCGCTACGTCAGACCCGTAATCTGGTTCCGTCACTGCGACTGCGACCATGGTCTCGCCAGTAGCAATTTTCGGAAACCATTCTTTCTTTTGCTCCTCGGTGCCCCCTCGTTCGAGAGCTCGAGTCAAGATTTCGGGTCGAGTAATCAGTGAACCGCCTGCACCTAATGAGGCCCTAGAAAGCTCCTCAGTAGCTATGACCATTCCCATGTAGTCACTCTCGCTGCCTGTAGCAAACCCGCCGTATTCCTCAGGGACAGAAAGGCCGAAACATCCGAGTTCTGCGAGGCCTTCAATAATGTCTTCGGGAATGTCGGTGTCTTGCCGATGGATATGTTCGGCACGAGGAGCGACCTTGTCTTCGGCGAAGCGACGAAATGTGTCAGCGACCATTGTGAAGTCGTCATCTAAATGAAGCGGAGCATTAACGGTTGCCAATTCGGCGACAAATTCCGGTGCTCGAAATTGGTGAATGAACTGCCGCGCTGGATCTATCTCTCCTTCTTCGACACCCCATGCATCCTCGCGACCAAAGAGCTTCGAATGAAGTTCCGCTAGGGCATCGGCTATGAAGGCACAAGCTATTTTGCCTTCGCTTTCTCCCTTGGCTCCGTAATCCAAAAGTGAACGACTTATCTCGATTGCAGATGCCGAGTGCGCAAGGTCGTATAAGAGGCTTTGGTGTTCATCGACATCTGGTAGAGACGCCGCGTGAGCGGTTGCTCTGTCGATGACTGAGATACCGATCGCCAAGGCATCTGCTGCAGCTTGTAGGTCAGGTGCGGTCATGAGTTTCCACCACTTCATCGAGTTGAGACAATGAGTCAGACTATGAGCAGAACGTTCAAATACACAAGGTTTCTGCGAACCGAAAAGAACTCTAGGGTGAACTATTGCACTCTGACGCCGAGGATTCCCTACGATGGCGGCGTCTTCTATGATCGCCGCCCCCAACGGAGAGACTTGTGAGCACCCACGACCGTCCATTTGGCCGCTACTTCGAAGAATTCGAAATAGGCGATGTATATAGACATTGGCCCGGAAAGACTATTACCGAAGCAGATGATCATTTGTTTTGCATGATCACCATGAATCACCATCCGCTCCATACCAACGAGTGGTTTGCCCAAAACGAGACTGTTCATGGCAAGAACGTTGTTGTTGGCAATCTCGTTTACTCGTTGGTGCTTGGGATGAGTGTCCCTGATGTGAGTGGAGCCGCAATAGCAAATCTTGAGGTAGAAAGCCTCACCCATCAACGTCCAACGTTTCACGGAGACACTATTTATGCCGCTACCAAAGTGTTAGATAAGGCTGAATCTAAGAGCCGGCCTGACAGAGGCATTGTGACCGTCGAGACCCGAGCAATTAACCAGCGAGAAGAAGAGGTTTGTTACTTTCGCCGCAAGGTCATGATATGGAAACGAGATGCGGCTCCAGCACGAAACTTCCCTTATGGCGAAGATATCTGGCAAAGCTGAGAAAGGCATCGTTGCCGAAAGGGGAGCGCTAAATCAGGCGTTACTTCTTTGGGTATCGACGTCGTTGCGAGATTTGCCCTGGCGCGCGACGAGAGATCCTTGGGCGGTCTTGGTATCTGAGGTAATGCTTCAGCAAACTCAGGTCAATCGAGTTGAACCCAAATACCTAGAATTTATGGAGCGGTGGAAAACACCTCAAGCTCTAGCCGACTCCAGGTTTTCTGACTTACTCAAGTTCTGGCAGGGACTTGGTTATCCCCGAAGAGCACGAAACCTGTATGACGCTGCTACTCAGATCGACAAGTTTCATGATGGCAAGGTCCCAAGCACAATAGAAGAGTTGTTGGTCCTTCCGGGCATCGGGCCGTATACGGCGAGAGCAGTGATGGTTTTCGCTTTCGAGGCGCGAGTAGGAGTGCTGGATACGAACGTCGGACGGTTGCTTGCCCGCTGGAGTGGGCATCCATTGCAAGTAAAGGAAGCTCAGCAGATAGCTGATGAGCTTGTAGACCCTGAGAGGCCCTGGCTTTGGAACCAAGGCTTATTCGACCTAGCTGCCACACGATGCACGAAACAAAATCCCCGATGTGGTGGGTGTCCCGTCGAAAAATGGTGTTCGTGGCGCGGTGTTGGTGGTGACCCTTCTTTGGGCAGTGCTGGTGTCACCGCCAAGCAGCGGCGCTTTCAGGACAGCGATCGACAAGCACGGGGACGCCTTCTAAAGGCGTTGACTGCCGGGCCGGTGCCTATCTCAGAGGCTGCTGCGGCCATGGGACTGGTTGATGATCAGGCGAGAGCTTCTCGCCTGATCACTGATCTTCAAGGAGAAAGGCTCCTCACCATTCAACGTGAAGTCCTACTGCTTGGTGATTTGCTCCAGTAGTTCGTCAATTGCCTTGTCGGCGATTGTCACCATTTCGTCGTCGGTGCGGTCTTGGATTGGATGTTCAACCCACACAGCGGCGGCATCGAATCCCAATGCCTTCCCTTGAACCTCGGCACCATCTATAAATTGAGTGGTGGCTACAAAAACACCCGGAAGGCCTCGTCGTTCCAGGTCAGTGATGTCATGCACACTGCATGACGTGCAGCTACCTCAATCAGCGAGGGCTTCTATCACCACGTCGCATTTGGTCGCGATCTCATGACGTAAGTCGACCGGTGCTGGTTTGGTAAAGGTGGGCTTGCGGAAACGCTCAACCCGTAATCCTCGTTCGACAAGCCGCTCCTCAATTCGATCAAGGAAACGGTCACCTCTGGGTTTGCTGATGTCGAGCAGCCCGACCGTGAGTCCGTCAAGACTTTCTGGGCGGGTCACACGAGGAATATCCGCGGGTGTCGCCTCATTGGTTGGATCTAGCACCTTGGTCATAGATTCTCCCTTGCTACGGAGTGATTGTGACGCAAACCGGGTCTGACCCCATCTCGCCGTTCACCCACCCCCCAATGATCGCCGAAAATAGGCCAGCCGCGCCACCACAGTGGACAATATGTAGGCCGTTTGGCCGAAATTTCGGTAAATCTAATTCTCCCATGGCTTCCGGAATGCCTTCTGGAATGTCTCCAGCGCCTCGAACCAACTCATGTCCGGGCCGCACCGTCAACTCGTTTATCCGATCTACCAATTGCTCTCGGGACCATCCAGCCTCTCTGAACACTCTCGAATGGTCCGGAGCTACGGCGAGAATTGCGTCAAACCCTAAAATAAGTTTCGGGTGTTGTATCGAGATCAGATTTGCTGCGTAGGTGCGGGCAAGTGAATCTGGATCACGCGACAACTGGTCGACCAGATTTCTAGGTGCTTCGCCTGGGAAAGCAAGGACCGTGTTCGTACCAGCCGGAAAGCCATACATCGTTGAGATTGGTGACCAAGGAGAGTCTTCTTCCCGTTCAGCAAAGCAAAATCCGACCTTTGCGGGAGATCCGAATGCCGCTCGATCAACCTCACCTGGTCTTCCTCCACCAACGTTGCGGACAACAAGTTGGACTGCGCGGCCGATAGTGCTGTTTGCACGGTTTCCCTGGCCTAATGCGTTGTTGCCGGAGTTCATGCCTATTTGCTGGGCTATGGGCCCGTTTACGATGAGTACCGGAGCGTGAGGCATTGTGGTGGCTAATAGGCCATGCATGTTGAAAGTGTCTGTGCAGACAGCCTCCACTCCCGCCAGCACTACTGGTAGATATTCAGGTCGACATCCGGCCATCACTGCGTTGATAGCGACCTTTTCAACAGTGCAGGGTGCTAAATCAGGAGGAATAGAGGCGACTATTTCTTCTGGAGCGCGGGTAGTTCCCTCCAGCATCGCTATTACCCGAGCTTCAGTTGGCGGAACCACCGGGAGCCCATCGGTCCAACCGCGGTCGAAGAGGGCTTCGTGACTGTCTTCAAGAGATGCAAATTCAACACGTCGAGCCTTCATTGTGGAACCACCGAACCGAAGTTCTAAATCAGCGCTGACAGACGGATCAACAGAAAGTGAACCGCATCCTGGCCTGTGGTCGGGCAACTCAAGTCCCAATTGAGGGGCGCCGGTGATTGACTCCCACTGAGAGCGAGACCACCCCACAGTTCGAGCGACCTCTTTTCCGTTCTCTATGGCTAGGAGTGTGGGGACAGTTTCAATATTGTGATGCCAAGAAATGGCTAAATCGCTATCGAATTGTCGGTCTTCTATTTCTTGAGGAAAATTAGGGTCGTCTTGACTGAAGACCGTTAATTGATTTCCGCTTGCCAATTGTTCGAGGACGGGGACAATTAACTCACAAGTCGGACAGTCCTCCTTCACGATGACGACGAGTCCTTCTGGGAGGATAGGTAACTCAGTGGGGCTCATACTGATGACGATAATCGGTTCTCGGAGGCTGTTCTAAACAGTTGACCGCCTTAGGCAGCTACGATTCGCACAGAACGGAATAAGGAGCGGCAGTGACTGATATCGATTCAGGCGTATTTCGGAATGTTTTGGGTCACTTTCCCACCGGAGTCACCGCAGTCACAGCGGTCAACAACGGTAACCCTGTTGGCATGGCCATCGGCTCCTTTACATCGGTATCGCTTGAGCCACCGTTGGTTGCTTTCTTACCGGGTAAAGAATCTGGGTCTTGGAAAGAGATTCGCGAATCCGGTTCGTTCTGTGTGAATGTTATGGGTCAAGACCAGATGGAAGTCTGCGGTGTCATGGCCAGTCGAGCCGAAGACAAGTTCGCAGATGTCGAATGGTCTCCCGCTGGGTCGGGGTCACCGATTATTTCGGGGTCTATTGCTTATATCGACTGCGACATAGAGATGGTCCATGATGGCGGAGACCATGACATCGTCATCGGACGGGTCCTCAAGCTAGAAGTTATGGACAGCAAATCACCTCTTGTTTTCTTCCAAGGAAACTACGGAACGTTCAGCTGATCTAGAACGGTGGCACTCGCGGCACGACTAATTTTGGGAGTCGTTTTTCTTCTTTCCGGTGCGCTGAAGTTACGTGATCCCTCTTGGCTGGCAGCGGCGCGTCAGTTTGGTGCACCCAGGCTGGTAGCCATCACCATTGCCCCAACAGAGATTTTTTTGGGTGCGATGTTGGTTGCAGGGACTGCATCACCTTGGCCGTCCATTGCCTCAGAAATCATTTTGGCTGCCTTCACTGTGGGTATGTTGCGCGTGATGCGTCGACCGGTCAACCAAAGACCTAGTTGCGCTTGCTTTGGTCGTTGGACAGCTCGCCCAGTGGGTAGCAGCTCGGTCGTCAGGAATTTGGTACTGCTAGCTCTCGCGGCTATCTCTAGTGGGGGATAACGGTGTAGCCAGGGTCAGCATTTCAAGAATGACGGATAAGACGAAGGCTTCCTCGCGCCAGGCATCGTAGCGACCAGATGGACCACCGTGCCCGGAGTCAATTTCAGTGCGAAGCAATATAGGTTGAGTGCTGGTTGTCTCCGAACGCAGTTTGGCAACCCACTTTGCTGGTTCCCAATATTGAACTCTTGGGTCATTTAGCCCAGCTGTTACCAGCAGAGCGGGGTGATCGACACTTGTGACGTTCTCGTAGGGCCCATATGCAGACATCATTTGGAACGTCTCTGGATCATTGGGATTGCCCCATTCTTCGTATTCAGTGACGGTTAGAGGAATAGTCGGGTCGAGCATCGTGTTGACGTTGTCGACGAACGGAACCTCAGCTACCACTCCGGTAAATGCGTCGGGACGCTGATTGACCATGACTCCCATCAGCAAACCCCCAGCGCTACCACCACGAGCCACGATGTGTTGAGGATCAGCCCACCCTTCATTCACGAGATGATCCCGACAACTGCCAAAATCGCTAAACGTATTCTGCTTATGTTCGAGTCGGCCTTGTTCGTACCAGTTACGTCCTAGCTCTCCACCTCCGCGAACGTGAGCTATGGCAAAAACAACTCCGCGATCTAACAACGAGAGACGGGCTGAGGAAAAAGAAGCAGGGATGCCAATCTCGTAAGCGCCATATCCGTAGATAACAGTGGGGGCGGGAAAAGTTACAGATGAAGGTCGCCAGACGAGACTTATGGGGACCTTGGTTCCATCATCAGAAGTAGACCAGGACCGTTCACTGCGGTAGACGGAAAGGTCGGTGTCACCTAGAACTGCTTGTTGTTTGAGAAGAAGTTGCTGTCGGGTGTCAATGTCGATCTCATAGGTAGAGGGAGGTGTAACCATCGACGTATAGCCGTATCTGAAGGTCCGGGTCGAATATTCAGCGTTTGCTCCCGGACCCGCCTCGAAAATTGGCTCAGCCATCTCGATCTCAAATTCAGAAGCGTCCTCATGGTCAAGGACGCGCATTATCGGAACGCCCTGCCGTCGTTCAGTAACGACGGTGAACGTTTCGAAGACGTCTACATCTTCAAGCCTTACACCTTCCCGGTAAGGGATTAATTCCTTCCAGTTCGCGTACCCCGCATCATGAACTGGTGCCTCCATTAACCGAAAGTCGACCGCATTGTCATTGGTGAGAATGAGCAACCGACTTCCTTGATGGCTAATCCGGTACTCGTGTCCTTCGCGCCTAGGTTCAACTAGAGAAAGGTCACTCTTAGGAGAATCAGCATCAAGCAACCAATACTCAGATGACATCTTTGATTCGCTGCCAATCACTACAAACCGTTCACTTCGCGTGGCTCCAACTCCAACCCAAAAACGTTCGTCAGTTTCGGTGAAGACCGTGGCATCTAGTGTTTGCTTACTTCCTACTTCGTGTCGGATCACGCGATCCGGTCGACGAGCCTCGTCTGTCAACACCATGAACAATGTGCTGGAGTCGTTGGCCCACACCAGACCATATGAGAGACCCCCGATACCGCTATCGATTACTTCACGTGTTTCCAAGTCCAGAACTGTTAGTTCGTATTCTTCGTTACCTTCGGTATCGACGGTGTAGGCAAGCAACCGGTGGTCAGGGCTTATTGACAGGTCGCCGACCGCGAAATAGTCCACTCCAGTAGCCAGATCGTTCTCATCCAACAGCACCTCTTCAGTCGCTGTTTTCCCGCGACGTTGACGCACATGCACCGGATATTGCAGGCCTTGGCCCGTTCGGACTCTGTATTCCCAATCTCCTTTAGGGATAGGGACTGACTGGTCTTCTTCTTGCACTCTCGATTTGATTTCGTCGAAAAGATGTTCCCGAAGGTCTGCTAGGTGTTCAGTTGAATGGTCTGTCCACTCGTTTTCTGCCCGCAGATACTCCAATACGGCTGGGTCTTCGCGGTGCCGCAACCAGAACCAAGGGTCGCTCGTTGATTTACCGTGCACTGATCGCGTGTAATCGCGGCGAGGAGCAGTTGGCGACGAGTGGTTGGTGAAGTCCATCGGCTGGACGCTAGCGCCCAATGGCATTGGAACTAAACGTGAAATGCTTGCTGGCGCGATAGTTTGCTGGATGCTGACCGAATAACAGACTGAGGTTTAGATATGCCGATATATGCGTTAGGTGACCATCAACCCGACATTCACCCTGACGCTTGGGTGATGCCAGAAGCCGTCCTGATTGGCCGCGTCACAGTGGGAGCCAGGGCAACCATCTGGTCAGGAGCTGTGCTTCGGGCTGACGACAACGACATTGTGATCGGTGAAGAAACATCGGTGCAAGACAATGCGGTGTTGCATGTAACCGAAGAACTCTCCACTGTCGTAGGACGTGGGTGCACCATCGGCCACTTAGCTCACTTAGAAGGTTGCACCGTGGAAGATGAAGCACTGGTCGGTAGTGGGTCGATAGTGCTACACGAAGCAGTGATCGGCGTTAGAGCGCTAGTTGGTGCTGGAGCGGTTGTTCCCGGAGGAATGCATGTGCCGGCTGGCTCGATGGCTTTAGGCACCCCAGCAAAAATACGAGAAGGGGTCGATACAGATCCACTTATCTTGCCCGGTGTGCAAACTTACATAAATCGCGGACGAACCTTCAGAGAACAGATGCGACGTATCGACTGAGAATCATCGGTGGATGACATAGGGTCAACGCATGACTAAAGCGGCAATTGATCTTGGCAAGGTTGGTTTGTGGACGGGAATTCTGGACAGGGTGGCCTCTTCAGAAGCGAATGAGCTTTGCGCGGAAGCCGGTGAACTCGGGTTCAAGACCATTTGGATCCCAGAGGCCGTCGGCCGTGATCCATTTGTAACGGCCATGCGGGTGCTTGAAAATACGACGGACGTCACTATCGCAACCGGTATCGCCAACATTTATGCGCGCGACGCGATGACCATGGCAAATGCGCAACGAAGTATCGAAGAGGCGCATCCCGGACGATTCTTGTTGGGACTAGGGGTTAGCCATCTTCATTTAGTTGAGTGGGTCAGAAAACATGATTATTCAAAGCCGTTGACCTATATGCGCGAGTACATCGATGCTATGCATAAAGCTCGGTTTATGGCTGTAGGTCCATCGGATCTACCCGAAATTGTGTTGGCGGCCCTAGGCCCCAAAATGCTTGAACTAGCGGCATCAGAAACCGCGGGCGCCCACCCGTATTTCGTACCGCCCGAACATACTCAAATGGCCCGCGAGGTCATGGGCCCTGAAGCGTTGCTCTATCCGGAACAAATGGTTGTTATAGAAAGTGACCCAGATGCGGCCCGAGCGATAGCTCGTCAACATATGAAGACTTATACGGCTTTGCCGAACTACGCCAATAATCTCGTCCGCTTAGGTTACGAAGCCGAGGACATTGAAAACATGGCGGACAACGTGGTCGATGCAGTAGTTGCGTGGGGTTCTATCGACGATATTCACAAGCGGGTGCAAGAGCATTTCGACGCTGGTGCAGATCATGTATGCGTTCAGGTTCTGACTGAGGAACCCCATCAAGTACCTGAGGGATGGCGTCGATTGGCGCCCGCTTTGATCGACTGAGCTCGTGGCATCCCTCCGTACCGAAGTCACTGAACTAGCGACAGGCCTTGGAATGTTGGGGTACGACAATCCTGTCGAGGCTTTGAGTCAGCTCCCACCGCAATTCATTGATGTAACCGACCGCGTATGGGAACAATTTGTGCGGGCGGTCGATGAGTCACTGCATCGCGTGGACTTCGCGGGTGCATACCGAAACGGCCAAGTGTTTTTGGAAGCCAATCACGGTTTGAGGGGACGTCCCCCACGCTTGATCGAATGGAAAGGCAGCCACCGCAGCCCGGGACACGACCAGCTACCGATAGATCTCCGAGTAGACCACGTTTACCTAATCTCTTGTAAATATTCATCGAAAATTTTGCTGAACGCCGCACCCTCCAATCTGTTCGCAGCAAATCAAGAAGTCGGGGATTGGTACGACCACGCGGCACCGGAACAACACCAAGCCCTGTATGCAGCGGTCCGAGAAGAAGTTGGTAGCAATATCGACCTACCGCCATTCGTAGGTGACCTGGCAAAACATCACCGTACAGAACTGAAATTAACGTTGGCTGATCAACAGTGGAGTCCTACATGTGCGGCGGCTTATCGAGAACTCGCCGCTGAAGTTGGCCGGGTCACAGCAAGTCAATGGCGCAAGTCGGTAGCAACGAAACGCCAACGAGAAGCACTTCTGTGGCGCCTGTTGCGTATTGGCCCGGCGCCTTACTACGTCCTCGGATCAGCAAGAGACCGGTCACTGCGACTATTGGTTACTACCCCATGGGATTGGCGCCGTCGTTTCGAATTCCGAGACCTCGAAATGTGGGGTGAAGAAGCCGGTCAACCCATAGTTGGATGGAAAGCCACGGTGAGAGACCACGAAGCAGCAGAGGAAACATGTGTTGACGGGCATGTCGAAGTTCGGTGGAGCCATGGTCGGTTTGCTCAAGCTCCTGAAGCCAAAGTTTATTTGGACACGCCGCACACCCAGGTACCGGGTTATTTACATATCGACGATGCAGGGTCATGGTCAGGCCGAATAAGTGGGACTGAAATTCAATTACCACTATCCTGATAGGAGTAAATAATTTCGTAGGAGTTTGCGTGACCGACACCGACCCGAATGTCTCCATAGACCTAGGTAAATACCAACTGGGGTGGAGTGACGAAGAGGACTACGTTTTTAAGCCTCAAAAAGGCCTGAACGAAGACATCATTCGAGAGATGTCGTTTATGAAAAAGGAACCTGAGTGGATGCTTGACTTCCGCTTACGGTCTTACAAAATTTTTGAGAGCAAACCAATGCCTAGCTGGGGTGGAGATACCTCCGGAATTGATTTCGACAACATCTACTACTACATCAAACCCACCGAAGGACAGGTCGACGCTTGGGAAGAACTGCCGGACTCGGTAAAAGACACCTACGAAAAACTCGGCATACCCGAAGCGGAACGCAAATACCTAGCTGGTGTGACTGCTCAATATGAGTCGGAGGTGGTGTACCACCGAAATCGCGAAGACTTAGAAGCCCAAGGCGTCATCTTTTCTGACATGGACTCGGCGGTGCGTGAACAGCCCGAACTCATTCAGAAATATTTTGGGACGCTCATCCCCCCTGGGGACAACAAATTCTCCGCTCTCAACTCGGCTGTTTGGTCTGGGGGCTCGTTCATATACGTCCCGCCTGGTGTTGAAGTTGAGATGCCCCTGCAAGCGTATTTCCGCATCAACGCCGAAAACATGGGTCAGTTCGAACGTACCTTGATTATCGCTGATGAGGGCGCAACGGTTCACTACATCGAAGGATGTTCTGCGCCGGTTTACACCACTGATTCGCTGCATTCAGCAGTAGTTGAACTTGTTGCGCTTCCCGGCGCACGCATCACCTATACAACAATCCAGAATTGGTCGAGCAACGTATTCAACCTTGTCACTAAACGGGCCGCTGCCTACGACGAAGCTCACGTTGAATGGATCGATGGAAACATCGGATCCAGGCTGACTATGAAATACCCAGCTGTGTACCTCATGGGACCTAAAGCATCAGGTGAAGTGCTCTCAGTCGCCTATGCAGGTGAGGGACAGCACCAAGACGCGGGAGCAAAGATGGTCCACGCGGCTCCCGAAACCTCTTCAAAAATTGTTTCCAAATCAATTTCCAAAGACGGTGGACGGACTACCTACCGGGGGCTCGTCAGGGTGGAAGAAGGCATGAACGACTGCCGATCCCACGTTCAATGTGACGCACTCTTACTAGACGAAATAAGTCGATCCGATACCTACCCGTATCAAGAAATCGGAGCTCGAGATGCGGAAATCGGCCACGAAGCGACGGTGTCTAAAGTTGCCGACGAACAGCTCTTCTATCTAATGAGTCGAGGACTCTCTGAAGAACAGGCGATGGGGATGGTTGTAAACGGGTTTATCGAACCAGTCACAAAAACCTTGCCCATGGAATATGCGGTGGAGTGGAGTCGACTCATCGAATTGCAGATGGAAGGATCCATCGGCTAACCCTTTCCACTGGGTTGTGAGAACATAAAGGAAAGACTGTACCCAGAGTAGTGATCCCTATTTCTGGTGGGTACGGTCAGAATGAAAGCTTCAATGGAGGTTTCTTTAGGTGCGCACACCGAAAAACTTTTTTTCACCGCTAGCGCTCGGGGCGCCTGACCCGATCAGAGAGATCCCATTTCGTCCATCGCGTATGATCCATTTCTTCGACCCCTCTAATGAAAAAATGAGATCGAAAGTCCCGGCAATCGCCCCCACAGTCGACGTGTTACTCGGAAATCTTGAAGATGCAGTTGCTGCAGATAACAAAGAGGCAGCACGCGCTGGTCTCGTAGAAGTTGGTCGAACCTGGGCGAGCGAAGAAACCCAGTTATGGACCAGGGTAAATAGCCTCGACTCCCCATGGTTTTTGGATGACTTAATGACCTTGGTCACCGAAATTGGGGACAAGCTCGACGTGGTGATGATCCCCAAAGTAGAAGGAAGCGAAGATATCCATTTTGTAGACCAGCTACTTGCCCAACTTGAAGCTCGGGCCGGTTTAAAGCGGCCCATTCTGGTTCACGCCATCCTCGAAACAGCTCAAGGTGTCGCAAATGTTGAAGATATTTGTGGTGCCAGTCCACGTATGCAGGGTCTTTCGTTAGGACCAGCGGACTTGGCAGCTGACCGACGTATGAAAACCACCAGAGTTGGAGGAGGACATCCTGGGTATCTTGTTCGACAGGACCCAGAAGAAGGTCGAGACGATGACTCCAGGCTGTCCTACCAACAGGATTTATGGCACTACACGCTTGCTCGGATGGTCGATGCGTGCGGAGCCCACGGAATTCTTCCCTATTACGGCCCTTTTGGAGACATAACCGACACAATCGCATGCGAAGACCAGTTCAGGAATGCTTACCTGCTGGGCTGTGTAGGCGCCTGGAGTCTTCATCCGGTGCAGATAGATATAGCGAAGAAAGTATTTAGCCCTGAACCATCCGAAGTTGCATGGGCGATGAGAGTTATAGAAGAAATGGGGGATGGAACTGGAGCGGTAATGCTGGACGGAAAAATGCAAGATGACGCAACTGTCAAGCAGTGTCATGTAGTGGTCAACCTCGCCCGAGAGTTAGCTGCTAGAGACTCAGAGTTAGCTAAAACATACGGATTCTGATCCACTTGGATCAACTGCGAAATTCAGGAGATGCAGCCCATGTCGACTTATCGGCCACGACGGTCCGTGCTCTACATGCCCGCCGCCAACGAGCGAGCCCTAGAAAAAGCTAAAGACATTCAAGCTGACGCTTTGATCTTTGATCTCGAAGACGCGGTAGCCCCCGACAGCAAGGAAATAGCCCGAGAACAAGCTTGCGCTGCAGCGTCGTCTTCTGAGTACGGAAACCGTGAACTAACAATCCGCTGCAACGGTTTGGACACCCCATGGGGAAAGGACGATCTTTTGGCTGCTGCTGCTGCTGGCCCTGCTGCCGTGGTGATTCCAAAAGTTGACGGCTCCAGTTACTTAGATGAAATTTCGGAACTATTGGACCAGGGCGGCGCGCCATCTTCCACCCAAATATGGGCCATGGTTGAGACCCCGATTGGAATACTGAATGTCGAAGAAATAGCGCGACATGAGCGGATGTCGGTCATGGTCATGGGAACTAATGACATGGCTAAGGAACTGCGTGCCTCAATCACAGCTGATCGTCAAGCGCTCCTGCCTTATTTGGCGATGTGCTTGCTCTCAGCAAGAGCTGCAGGGATAGGAATCCTTGATGGTGTGTATAACGACATTAAAGATGAGTCTGGTTTCGAGGACGTATGTGTCCAAGGTGCTGAAATGGGCTTTGACGGGAAAACACTCATTCATCCCAACCAAGTTGCTCCAACCAACGAAATCTTTTCACCGAGCTTGGACGAACTAGATTTCCATCAACGGGTCATTGAAGAATTTGAGGCTGCAGAAAAAGACGGTCGTGGCGTGTTAACAGTTGACGGCAAGATGATCGAGAATCTTCATGTTGACGAAGCCCGCAGAGCGTTAGCAGTAGCAGAAGCAATTGCTGCGCTCTGAAGAGGAATAACTGGTCTTAACTCGTTGAATCACTAAACAGGCGCGACAATGTATGTATGCCTATGCGCACGAATTGCCGACACTACGAGACTCGCTCGTATGGAAATGGTGAGACTGTCAGAAAGTGCAACCTGGATCTTGCACCCGAGGCACCCTGGCGATGCCCTGACGATTGCCCTGAATACGCACCTCGACGAATTGACGTGGCTTGGGACCATGGATCCCTTGGCGTCCAAGACTTTGCTGAAGAACCCGAAAGCCTAGGAGAAGATGAATCCATAGCCGCCCTCTTAGATGCAGCAGAAGACATCGTCAACGCTGCGGGTCCAGACATTTTGATGGAGATGGAGGCAGAAAAAGGTAGAAAAGGCCGTCGTCGACCACGAATCAGTAAGAAGGCTCGAGCAAAAAAAAGAAAGAAAGGTAAGAAACGCTGATCTTGCCAAACGGGGATTTGCACTATCTAGATAGGTAGAATTATTTGTTGTGGCATCTACCCGGACAAGCCTGTTCGAGACACCAGATTGGACCGAATTAATCGGATCTCGCGCCCTTACTAAGCGGCGTAAAGAGGCCGAGAAACGGTCTTTGCAGACAGGGCTGCCCTCTTTTGAAGAAGAACTATGGCGTTACACGCCGATCGATGAATTAGAACCCTCTAGCTACAAGGTGGATTCACCAGGAGGAGCTATCACCGATGTCGGTCTCACGAAGGGACTAGATGAACAGGCCGCAGCGATTATTCACATTGTCAATGGGCAAATTGTCTCAATTTCAACAATCGACGAAGCAGTTTCGGTGCACTCCGAAGGTACCGAATTAGAGAATGCCATCGGATCTGTAGTCGCACCCAGCCTCGACTTCTTCGCTGACTCCAACCTTGCGTATTGCGCTACGCCAATTTTGGTTGAGGTGGCGGCCAACGCAGTTATCACGTCTCCCATCCTGATACGCCATCACACGACAGTTGAAAATCTTGCGTGGTTCCCGCGGGTCATGATCCACGCCGGTGAGAACTCCCAATCAACCATTGTCGAACACCAAAGCAGCAGCGATGTGGACGCTTTGGTATGCCCAGTTAATGAGATCAAGGTTGGTCAAGCCGGTCGACTTAACTACCTCACCGTTCAAGAACACGGGCCGAGTGTTTGGCAAATCGCTACACAAGTTGCGGAAGCAGATAGAGATGCTCATGTGTCGCTGAGCCAAGTTGCATTAGGTGGCGCGTATGCCCGAGCAAGAATAGATGCCAAGATGACGGGTCAAGGGTCGTCAAGTGAGATCAGTGCCGTGTACTTCGGAAGACAAAACGCGACACATGATTTCAGGACTTTTCAAAAACACGAGGCACCTCATAGCAACTCAAATCTGCTGTTCAAAGGTGCAGTTGATGATGAGAGTCGAGCCATTTACACCGGTCTCATCAGAATTGAACCTGCGGCCGGGGACGTGAATGCTTACCAAACCAATCGGACGCTAAAACTGTCCGATAAAGCCTGGGCTGAGTCTGTCCCAAACCTCGAAATCGAAAACAACGACGTGAAATGTAGTCATGCGTCGGCAGTCGGCCCCATCGACGAAGAACAAAAGTTCTATATAGAAAGTCGCGGAGTTCCAGCCGATATAGCTGAAGCATTAGTTGTGAAGGGATTTTTTGCCGATGTCTTGAAGGGACTTCCTTCATCAATGGTCAGCGATGCAATCGATATTCGGATCGAACAACTGTTAGCGCTCGACATGGGACGGTCATAGCTATGGCTCATCTATGCAACGTTGACCAGATTGAAGATGGAGAAGCTCGAAGATTCGATATCGAAGGCCACCGCATCGCAGTGATCAGAATCGGGGAGACAGTTCATGCGATAGGGGATAGGTGTAGCCACGCAAACTATTCACTTTCCGATGGAGTGGTCTGGTCAGAGGACTGCGCTATCGAATGTCCGAAACATTTCTCCAAATTCAACCTACGAACTGGGTTGCCAGACGTTTTTCCAGCAACGCAGCCGGTGCCGGTTTACGAGGTGCAGATCACTGATGGCGAAGTAGAAGTGGAACTGTCATGACCGTGCTCTCCATAAGAAACTTAGGTGTAGCCGTCGATGACCAACAGATCCTCAATGGAGTTGACCTCGAAATCTCCTCAGGGCAGGTCCATGCCGTGATGGGTCCCAATGGATCAGGTAAGAGCACCCTTTCAAACGCCATCATGGGGAAACCCGGATACCAAATCACCAGCGGCTCGCTTGAATTAGATGGACAAGATCTCTCCTCTCTTCCCACATGGGCTCGTGCCCAAGCTGGGCTTTTCCTCGTTATGCAGTACCCAACCGAAGTTCCAGGAGTTTCTGTCCGCGAAACTTTGGAGTTTGCTTTAAAAGAACGAGGGCTTGAAGAGGTAGACGTCCAATCTCGGCTAATTGAGGAAGCCAAAAAGATCGGACTGCAAAATGAACTTCTGGACCGTGCCCTTAATGTTGATTTGTCAGGAGGAGAAAAGAAAAGGAATGAGACTGCTCAATTAGCAGTGTTGGGTCCTCAGATCGCAGTGTTAGATGAACTTGACAGCGGGCTTGATATCGACGCGTTACGAGCATGCGCTGAACGTCTTGAGGCCATGACTGAGGAAGGATTAGGGGTGCTATGCATCACCCACTATCACCGACTCCTCGATTATCTACCAGCTGACCGTGTCCACGTATTGGTGAACGGCCAAATCGTTGAAAGCGGTGGACCTGAACTCGCACGAGAACTAGAAGCTAATGGTTACTCCCGATTCACTGACTCTGACAGCGAGTCGGATGGAGTGTCGGTGGCAATCGGTGGACGGTCAGAGATAAACAGGGTCCTGGCAGCAGAACCAGAAGATCCGTTCGCGGACCCGCTCGCCTAGACCTGATGGTTAGTGCGACTTTTGGGACCCATTACACTTGTGGGAGTTCCACCCGGCTTAGCAGTATTGGGGGCGACAGAAAATGAAACGCGAACTGCTCACGGCTGAACAACTAGTGAACCTCTCAACAGGACTACCTGATTGGGATGTTGCTTCGAATGGCTTAGAGCGCACTTTCGAATTTGGTGACTTTGTAGAGGCATTCTCGTTTATGTCAGCGGTCGCCCTTCATGCTGAACGTCTAGACCACCATCCTGAGTGGTCCAACGTATACGGGACGGTACGGGTTCGGCTCACGACCCACGATCTGGGTGGAATCAGCGGACTTGACATCACGATGGCTGAACTCATACAAGGTCTTGCCGATGCGTGATCTAAGAGGCCTGCTCTTTCGGCTGTACAAGATGTTGTTGAGATTCCGACCAGCCAAACTCACTATTGGAGTGCGGGCGCTAGTTCTGGATGAAGAAGACCGAATTTGTCTCGTGCGTCACAGTTACCGCGACGGTTGGTACTTGCCCGGAGGCGGTGTAAAAACCGGAGAGTCGTTGGTCGACGCCATGCAAAGAGAGTTACGCGAAGAGACCGGAGTGGAACTACCGGAAACGCCACAAACCGTTCACGGTGTGTTTTCCTCATTTAGGGAACATAAGAGTGACCACATAGTGGTTTTTGTAGTGAAAGATTGGTCCATCAGTTCCTCGGTGTCTCCTGAAATCGCCGAGGTTGCGTTTTTCGCCTCAGATGATTTGCCTGATGGGACTTCGGCGGCGACGACCAGACGTATTAAAGAACAGATCACAGGAGTGCCACCAGGGCATCGTTGGTGAAGCCCTAGGCCTCTAGTTCGTCCAGTCCCGTTAACAACGTGTTCCAGGACAGGGTCGCGCACTTGATGCGAACTGGGAACTTTACGACACCTTTGAGTGCTTCAAGGTCGCCGAGTTGAAACGTAGCCGTGGAGGCTGAGTCCAGTTCTTTCGGATCGATCGATTCCTCGTGAATCGACATCATGGACTTGAATTCCCGGGAGATATCCCGAACCTCACTTATCGACTTACCTTGAACGGCCGCGGACATCATCGACGCCGAAGCCTGGCTGATCGAGCACCCCTGACCGGCGATTCGAAGCTCCGCCAAGGAGTCGTCTCTTAATTCGAAAGTGACGGTTACCTCATCCCCGCAGAGAGGGTTAAATCCCTCTGTTTTGTGCGCTGGCGGGGATTCGAGCTCCCCTCGATTACGGGGATTCCTGTAATGGTCAAGGATGATTTCCTTATAGAGATCTTCAAGTCCAGGCACGCAACATTCCCCCGTCTAGAGCGCAAACATTTCGCCAGCAGGCTCCAACGAATCAACTAGAGCATCAATATCTGACTCGTCGTTGTAAAGGTATAGGGAAGCGCGTGCTGTGGCGCCGACCCCTAGTTCCCTCATCAAAGGTTTTGCACAATGGTGGCCAGCCCGAATACAGATTCCTCTTTGGTCTAAGACTTGACTCAAATCATGAGGGTGAACATCTCTGTATTGGATCGACAGTACTCCGCCGCGTTGGGAAGCATCTTTTGGGCCGTGGATTGTTAGTTCATCTCCATAACGGTCATCCAAGGCGTTGAGGGCATATTCAGTGAGGCGAATTTCATGCTGACGAATCGCGGTCATCCCCAAAGATTCAAGAAAACTTACAGCAGCACCTAACCCGATGATTTCGGCAATTGGAGGTGTTCCAGCTTCGAATTTGTGTGGAAGTTCGTTTGGTGTGAATCCGTCCTTGCGTACATCCAGAATCATTTCGCCGCCTCCGAGAAATGGCGGCATCGAGTCAAGTATTTCCTCTCGGCCCCAGAGCACTCCGATCCCAGTGGGGCCGCACATTTTGTGACCGGTGAAGCACATCAAATCGGCACCCAAATCGTTTACATCGGTGGGTAAGTGCGGAACATATTGGCTGGCGTCGACCGTCACGAGTGCGCCGGCTTCATGGGCTCGGTCAGCGATTTCACGTACTGGATTCAAAGTCCCTAATACATTGCTCATAGCCGTAACACTGACCATCTTTACTCCATCTAGAAGTTGATCTAGTTGGGTTAAATCGAGGAGGCCATCTGAGGTCAGAGGTATCCAACGAATCTCGAAGCCTCGTTCCGCTCCAAGAATTTGCCAAGGAACGATGTTCGCATGATGTTCCATGTCGGTAATCAGTACAGCGTCGCCTTCGGAAAGGTTTTGTCCACCCCAAGATCTGGCAACGAGGTTAAATGACTCGGTTGCGTTTTTGGTAAAGACAATTTCGCTCGCTGAATTAGCGCCGATAAATGTTGCGATTTGCCCTCGTGACATCTCCATAGCTTCAGTCGCTTGAGCGGCGATCTCATATGCGCCTCGGTGCACGTTGGCGTTAATAGTCCGGTAGTAATCGTTCATTGCCTCAATCACGCTGTCCGGTTTTTGCGATGAAGCAGCCGAGTCTAAATAGACGATCTGATGGTCATTAATTACTTGAGATAGAAGAGGGAACTGTTCTTTGAGGTCAGATGGCAGGTTCATGATTCGAACCGTTCGTAGCCCTCATGTTCCAGTCTCTCTGCTAACTCGGGGCCACCAGATTCGACGATCCGACCGTCGAAAAGGATGTGGACATGATCAGGATTGAGCTCAGATAGCAGCCGCTGATAATGGGTGATGAGGAGAACCCCCATTTCCGGCCGTTCCTCGTGAACCTCGCGGACGCCCTTCGCCACTACCTTGAGGGCATCGATATCAAGTCCAGAGTCTGTCTCATCAAGAATGGCGAGTTCGGGTTCAAGTATCGCCAGTTGCAGTATTTCATTGCGCTTTTTTTCTCCGCCCGAGAAACCTTCGTTGAGGTAGCGATCCATGAAAGAGGCGTCCATATCTAGGCGGCCCATCCACTCTTGCATAGCTACGTAGATGTCAATAGCGGAGACTTCCTCGGCTTGACGAGCGGAGGCTGCTTGACGAAGAAAATTTCGTACTGACACACCCGAGATTTCTTGTGGGTATTGGAAGGCTAGAAACATGCCAGCTTTAGCGCGGACGTCAGCGTCCCAATCTGTTATCTCGTCACCGTGGAGACGGAGATTTCCGCTTACGACTTCATATTCAGGTGACCCCATCAGGGTCGTTGCCAAGGTCGACTTGCCCGACCCATTGGGACCCATAACCGCGTGAATCTCACCGGAGTTGATTGTTAAATCAACTCCGTGCAAAATGTCCGGACCGTCAGTGGCCCGAACTTCGAGTGCCTCAATCTCGAAGAGCGGTGGTGCCATACAGCCCAGTGTATTGCGGCTTTGAAGCAATTAGCACTGTCTCAATAGTGCAAATCAAACTCAGTAAGAGATGAACAATTCAGATTGATCTTTATTCAAGAAAATCGCGGCAGACATCGAGCCAAAATTGCGTCGTCAAACTGAGCGATTCAACATCGATTCGCTCATTGTGGCCGTGAAAGCGGCTCATAAAGTCACTCGCCTTCAAATCAGGGCTGAAAAGACCGGCTCCGTAGGCTACCGATCCGAGATTTCTATATACCCGTGCATCGGTAAACCCGACGATGAACTGAGGTGAAAGTCGAGCTCCCGGGAAAGGTTGGTTGACAGCTTTCTGAATTGTGTCCCACATCGGGTTATCCATCTGGCTGACGCTCGAGGGATCATTCATTATTATTTCGACCTCAACTTGGTCCGCTAAGTCACCCAAAGCGGTGTCGAGGTGAGCTTGAACTTCCGCTGTCGACTCACCCGGCAGTGTGCGGATATCTACGTTGATGTCAATCTGATCTGGAATTACGTTGGTTTTCATTCTCCGATCGGACTCGGCGACATTGGGTGAAAAGGTTGTGTGGGTGCAGCTATAGAAATGTCGAGCGATGCCTTCTACTGGGTGAGCGTCCAGCCAATCATCGATCTGATTGGGGTCGAGCATGATCGACTTTGTCTCGTCGTCAACGTCAAGGATGCTGACTTGTTGACGCCACAGTTCATGAAATTGAGCTGGCGGTCTGTAATCAGCGAGGCGTTGCACGACCCCGGCTGCTCTTACCAAAGCGTTATCTGATTTGAAGGGCGCTGATCCGTGCCCCGGAGTGCCTTTGACCCGCAGCTTTCGCCATGCGACACCTTTTTCCCCAACGTTGATTCCGATATAAGGATTGTCTGATGTGCCAGTGTGTAGGCCACCGTTTTCCGTTAATACGTAATCAGCCATGATGGCGTCAGGGTGATGGTCTGCCAGCCACTGTGCACCGTGCGCGGAGCCTGACTCTTCGTCGGCCACGGCGAAGTACAGGAAATCGCCTGAGGGCCGAAATCCGCTTTCAGCGAAATGCTTAAACGCGACTGCCTGAGACGCAGTCAAATTCAGCATGTCAACTGCTCCTCGCCCCCAGACCTCACCATCAACGAGTTCACCCCCGAATGGGTCCCGTACCCAACCTTCGGGATTGACTGGGACAACGTCGGTATGGCCCATCAAGCACAAACTTGGGGCACTGGGATCGGTCCCTGTTATGCGAGCCACCAAAGATTTTCTACCTGGCGTCGGCTCAAAGGTCTCGATGTCAACACCGGGTCCCTCAAGAAAGGTTTCCAAAGCGTCACAGTTGCGGACTTCATTACCCGAAGTTGCGGTGCCGTCGTTAACACACTCATTCCGGATCAAAGTCTGCAACAGCTCGACAGTTGTTTGGGTCCGCATCTCTTTGTCACTCGCCATCTAATGAGCGTAGATGGCTCTGCGCCAGAGCGCCTGCAGATACTTGCTTAGATTCAAGTTGGTTGGGCCTTTTGACCCCTCAAAGCTCGCGCTTGTGGTGGAATACATCCGTGATCAACGAGGCACTGTGCGATTTGACAGCAATAGAGATGCGAAGCTTGCTCGCAGCAGGAGAGATCAGTTCGCGAGAACTTCTAGCAGCGCACCTCGCACGTATTGAGAAAGTCAACCCTGAGCTCAATGCGATTGTCACGTTAATTCCCGAACAGGCGAACGAAAGCGCCGCTAGGGCAGACGAGGCTCACGCGAATGGCCAACCGTTGGGGGTGCTTCACGGTCTGCCAATCGCTCATAAAGACCTAGTTGACACTGCAGGTGTCCGCACCACGTTGGGGTCACCCATATATCAGGACAGAGTTCCCGACCACGACGATCTCATAGTCGAACGTATTCGTGACGCGGGTGCCATCATGATTGGCAAAACAAACACACCTGAGTTCGGTGCAGGTTCTCAAACATTCAATGAAGTATTTGGAGTCACGTCCAACCCGTACGACACCTCTAAAACTTGCGGTGGCAGCAGCGGTGGCGCCGCTGTAGCTCTAGCCGCTCGTATGCTCCCCATCGCTGATGGGTCTGATCTGGGTGGATCACTACGAAATCCCGCGTCATTCTGCAATGTTGTTGGCTTTCGACCTTCTGGGGGACGCGTTCCAACTGTCCCGAGTTCCAATCTGTGGATGCCGATGGCAACAAAGGGTCCGATGGCACGAACAGTCAGCGACATAGCGCTGTTCATGCAGGCCATAGCTGGACCTCACCAGCTTGCACCCAGTTCCAACGTTGAGTCACCAGAAATGTTTGCTGGCTCATTAGAACGAAATTTCACTGGCACCAGAGTTGCATGGTCGCCGGACTTGGGTGGTTTACCTGTGGACCCGGCGGTTCGTGCCGCCCTTGCTTCGGTACCCGACCGCCTTTCGGATTTAGGTTGTGAGGTAGTTGAGAGTTGGCCCGACCTCTCTGACGCCCCAGAGATCTTCCAGACACTTCGGGCTGAAATTTTCGCCCACAGCTATGCCTCATTGTTGGAGACGCATCGAGACCAGCTCAAACAAACTGTTATATGGAATGCCGAAAAGGGCTTGGCAATGTCAATGAGAGACCATGGTGAAGCTTGCTTCAAACAGGCTCAAATGTTTGCTGAGTTGCAGAGCTTCATGGCCGACATCGACTTCTTGGCGTGCCCAGTTACACAAATTCCACCTTTTTCGAAAGACATTGAGTACATCAAAGAAATTGAAGGTGTCCGCTTCGACACTTATATCGACTGGATGAGGTCGTGCAGTGACATAACTACAACTACTCATCCAGCGATCTCAGTGCCTGCCGGATTTACTCCCGAAGGTTTACCTGTGGGCCTTCAGATTGTCGGAAGAAGCCGCGACGACCGTTCGGTGTTGGAACTTGCTTACGCCTTTGAGCAGGCAACAGCTATCGGGCAACGACGTCCGCCTGTATTGGACGGCTAAGTCAAAGTAGCGCTGCAAGCTTTATATTCGTTCGAAGTACCGACGCCGTTCCCAGTCCGTTACTGCAGCATCGAAAGCTGCACTTTCGTTTTGCCAGAAGTGGCTGTAGTGGTCAACGACGGCTTCGCCAAACGCCTTCCTGACGAAACTGCTTGATTCAAATAGTTGGGCCGCTTCGCGCAACGAAGCAGGTAGAGAAGCTGTTTCAGTTTGGTATGCGTCTCCTTGTAGAGGTGGCGGGGGTTCCGTCTGAGACTCAAGTCCCTCCAATCCCGCGGCGATTGCGGCCGCGTAGGCCAGATAAGGATTCACGTCAGCTCCAGGTACGCGACATTCGATTCGAAGTGACTGCCCTTCGCCAACAATTCGAAACCCTGCTGTCCGGTTGTCGGGAGACCACGCAGAGCCGGTCGGCGCCCAGGATTGTGATTGGTAACGCTTGTATGAATTGACTGTTGGGGCAAAACACGGCATCAGATCTCGAAGGTGAGATAGCCAGCCGCCAAGAAAATGAGTGAAAGTTTCTGAAACCTCTAGCCCTGCTATCTCGTTGTCCCCGACGAATAAATTGGTTTCCTGGTTCGTTGACCAGAGGCTGAGATGCAGATGAGAGCTAGATCCTGCTTCGGTGTCATGGGGCTTAGCCATGAAAGTAGCGGCGGCTCCCTGTTGGTCGGCGACTTCTTTGACGCACTGCTTCAGTAAGACATGACGATCGGCCATTTCTAGAGCGTCGCACCAGCGAATATTTAGTTCGTGCTGTCCTCGTCCAAATTCACCTTTGGTTGACTCGACTGGGACCCCCATGTCTTTCAGGTAACGGCGAAATGCTCCATTGAGGTCTTCGGTGCGCGCTCCCTGTAACAGGTGGTAGTCCTCCACGTACCAGCCGGCAGGTTCCAAATTGTTGTAACCCCCCAGAGCGGCATCTCGATACGTGGTCCGGTAGAGGAAATATTCGAGTTCCGATGCCACCATGGCTTGCATACCGAAGTCTTCGAGCCGCCGAATTTGATTCCGAAGGATTGACCTCGGCGCCACCGCAATTAGGTCTCCATCGTGAGTAAATAGATCGCACATTATTAATGCGGTCCGGTCGAGCCACGGGACTGGCCTCACGGTTTGCATGTCAGGGGCGAGATGAAGGTCCCCGTAGCCGAGGTCCCAGTTGGAAAAGGCGAACCCGTCGACGGGCTCCATTTCCATGTCGACGGTCAACAAGTAATCGCATGCATGGGTTCCAGAGGGATCTTCAAGAAAGAATTCGGCATCGAGCCGCTTCCCCATCAGTCGCCCGTAGTGATCGGTGAAGGCCAGTATCACGGTGTCGATATGGCCCGCTTCTGTTGCCTCAGTTAGCTCTTGCTCGTTCCACCCATTTTCTTTGCGTAAATCGTCCAATTCAGGACTAAGCGGGGTGGTTACTGGCATGCCAATCGTTGTATCTGGCATGTTAGGCGTGTCAGGTGGCAGGCTCTGTGTTCTGTTTTCCCTGCCAACTATCCCGCTATCGGTACTGTTTGGTTGCCGTAAACCGAATTGATCTAACCACCAAGCCGGGATCAGCCAGGAGCCTGACCCGTCCTTCGTAGCTCCATCAACGCCAGCAGATAGGCGGCGACGGAGGGTTCGTTCGGAAATTTTGTAAAGCCGTATGGCGTCAACAGTTGTGTAGAAATCAGTTGGCATGCCAAATAGTAGTACCAGCGGGGATTGGCATGCCATGTCAATTACGTGTACGCGATATCTAAGGCGTATTAGGGGGAATTGTCCACGTTCTCTATGCGATGAAGATAGATATCTGTTGATGTAGCTGAGGCGTGGTCTAATGCGCATTGTGAAGATCGCACATCATCAGTGGAAGTCAGAGCGGGTACCGCCGCTGAATGCCATAAAAGTTACAAGGCAACTGCACTAGTCAGCTAGTCAGTGTTTAGTCGCCATTGGTTCTGCCATATCGACGCCAGTAGTGTTGGTCCAGATGAGTGACCTTGCGATTGAGGCGTGTGGACTAGTAAGAAAGTTCGGCGACAATCACGCGGTTGACGGAGTTGATTTAGCAATCCCTCGGGGAGAAATCTACGGCTTCCTTGGACCAAATGGAGCCGGTAAATCGACGACAGTCAAAGTGTTGTGCACCTTGCTCACACCTAGCGCCGGTTCAGCGACGGTCGCAGGCCACGACGTAGTGAAAGATGCTGCTGAAGTAAGAATTCGTATAGGGGTGGCCCTCCAAGAAGCAGCGTTGGATGACAAGCAAAGTGGTCGAGAAATTCTCGACCTACAGGCGCGGCTTTTCGGCCTTAATTCGGACGACCGAGATGAAAGAGTCAGCCGATCGATCGAACTGGCTGATCTGGGTGACGCTATTGATGACTGGGTGCAGACCTATAGCGGTGGAATGAAACGACGACTGGATTTGGCCGCAGCGCTTATCCACGATCCAGAAGTGTTGTTTTTAGATGAACCGACGACCGGTTTAGACCCAGTCAGCAGAGTGCGGGTGTGGGATGAAGTGAGGCGCCTCAACGAGATGTACGGAGTCACGGTTTTTTTAACCACCCAATACCTAGAAGAAGCAGACGCTTTGGCTGACCGGGTTGGCATTATCGACGAAGGCCGAATTGTTCAAGAAGGCAGACCGATAGAGCTTAAGAGGAGTGTCGGATCTGATGTCATTGTGGTGGAACTCGTCGACAAATTAGATCAAGCCGCTGATGTAGCGGCTGCGTTGCCGGCAGTCGATGATGTCACCATCGGCACGCAGGGGATAACGATCTCAACAGCTGATGGGGCGGGGCTCGTCGCTGAAGTAGCCGTGGCTTTCAGCAGACAAGATATTTCCCCTCAATCTCTAACTGTGAGAACGCCTTCGCTCGACGACGTCTTTCTCCGAGCTACCGGTCATCGGTTGACCAGTGAGATCGAACAATGATGTCGGATCGAAAACCCATCTCTCAACACAGCGGGGTTTTTGCTGATATTGGCACCGTTGCCCGTCGAGCTGTTCGAAGTCTTTCCAGAGAACCTGAGTTCATCGGTCCGGCTCTGGCTATCCCCATCTTCTTTTTCATCGTCAATATTGGAGCGTTAGAAGCCTTTGTGGAACGGCAACCAGGGATCGACTATCGAGCATTCCAACTTCCCGTCGCGATCGTGTTTGCAGTAACCGGAATATCACGTGCCAACATGCTGGTAACAGACATCCAAACCGGCTATTTAGATCGGATGCTGGTCACGCCGATTCGTCGGGTATCGCTGCTGCTGGGTCTGATGGTGGCCGACATCGTTTTGGCGTCTGCTTTAGCAGCGGTAGTGCTGCTTTTAGGTTTCGCCGTCGGCGTCAGCTTTGGAACGGGAATCTCTGGTTTAGCGGTGTTTGTGCTTCTCGCCATGGCGTGGAGCCTTGCCTTCACAGGTTTCCCTTATACGGTCGCATTGCGGACCGGTAACCCCGCTGCGGTTAATTCAGCTTTTCTGATCTTTTTCCCGTTTGCGTTTTTGACGCCGAGCATGTTGCCGCGAGATTTAATGAGCGGATGGTTGAAAACGGTGGCGGCGTGGAACCCGGTTACGTACCTGCTTGAGGGTATGCGTTCAGTTCTGTCGGAAGGATGGGACCCAACGATGCTCCTTAAAGCAATGGCCGCGATAGTGGGGTTGGGGTTGGTGACGTTCACCATGGCTTTTCGTTCTCTAGCCCGTCGCGTCGCGACCGGCTAGTTGCCTACCAGCCTCGGTCGACCCATTCTTGGAGTTGAGGAGCCTCGCTACCGATGGTGGTGTCATCTCCATGACCGGGAAGAACGACAGTGTCAGAAGAAAACTTTGAGAACATTCGCTCGTCGATACTTTTGATGATGGTGTCAAAATCGCCGCCCTCAAAGTCCGTAGCGCCAGGACCACCAGGGAAAAGGGTGTCGCCTGAAAACAACAGCGGTGTGTCTTCAACATAGAAACTCATCGAGCCTGGAGTGTGCCCAGGGTTGTGAATGGTGCGAATACGCAGACGACCGACCTCAATCACCGAATCATCTTCCAAGATGAAGTCGTAGCTAGGCAGCATGGTTGCATCCTCAGCAGCGACTCCCACTTCGTATCCGGCATCTCGAATCGCAGGGATCGCTTGGATATGGTCCCAGTGGCCGTGAGTTTCGACCACAGTGCGCACTCCTAGGCTTTGGCAAAGTTCTAAAAGCTGTTCGTGTTCGTTGGCGGCATCAATGAGAAGAGCGTCGCCTGTCTCGGTGCACCTGACAGTGAACACATTGTTTTCGTAAGGCCCGACGACAACCTTGTGTACTTCGACGCCGGTCCCTTTCCAGTGAAGAGTCATATGTGAAGTTTATGGCTTTGTGTTCTAAGCCATCGGGATGATCAGTTCTCGGTAGTTATTTGTTGTCGCGTAACGAATGCAAAAGGCCTATGACGAAAGGCTCGAGTTGAGCGCCGTCTGTCGCGACTTCTGGGAAAGCGACTCTGCTGGTTCGGTCACCGGACTCGCTTGGCACCCGAAACGTCATGCCATATCGGTCCACTCCGACCATTTCAGCTTCTTTGGCGTTTGGTATACCACCACGTTCCTGAACAAAAATGAGGTTTGCATCAGCATGGTCATCATTCATGTGTTCAATAGCGCCGAGTGCGTTTTGACAAAAGGGATCTTCCTCCGCAGTGGAGTAATCTTCGGCCGTCATCCAGCTCATGTGGCCGAAGCCGCCAACGAAGCGACAGCGTTCGACCATGAGCCTCCAGTAATTGAAGTCCTTGAAGTTCACGTAATCGGCAGCGTAAGGGTGCTTGGTTAAGTACTCGGCTTCCAAGTCGGGTGAAGCTTTGATTAGGTGCATCTGTCCGATCAATGTCAGTCTTGCCCCAACAAGGGGATCCCCTTCAACGGCGTCAGATGTATCCACCAGAAGGCTGGCCCGACTATCAAGGCGTGCATTC
>Ga0208765_1000021_pt1 | contig 98844 bp, 75 predicted proteins | sample ETNtaG_2_FD_185783 | JGI IMG/M metagenome (GOLD analysis project Ga0208765, IMG submission 185783) | Marine microbial and viral communities from oxygen minimum zone, Eastern Pacific Ocean - ETNP201406SV203 (SPAdes) (version 2) | ecosystem: Environmental > Aquatic > Marine > Oceanic ...
AAGTATACTATCACTGACAGTGCTGGTAATGAATCGGCAAAAAGTGATCAAACGCTAATTTTTTTAGATCAGACGCCTGCTGATGCTCCCACTGGCCTGGACCTGGATGCCACCACGGATACAGGTATTTTAAATACGGATAACCTCACCAATTTGACCACGCTGACCTTTAAGATTTCCGATGTAAGGGACACGGATTCAATCCTGGTGTATAATGCTGCTGGTGATGTGCTTTTAGGTGGTGGCTTGGTACCAGCGGGCGAAAGTACAGCCATTAACCCTCAGGATTATACCGGAACTTTTCAATTCGTTGTGGATGAAAACCTGCCTACAGGTACCAATACACTGAGCCTTTATGCCAAATCAAAGGACGTTTTTGGGAACCTGAGCGATCCAACGCCCGAAAATCTGTCTATTACCGTGGATACAGAGGCCAGCGATGTTGCCGCAGCCGCAGCCACAATAGATTTACTGGCTGCCGATGACACCGGAATAAGCAGTACGGATAATGAAACGAATGTATTGATCCCCCGGTTTAGTATCACTGGTCCCACCCTAAACGACAGTATTTATATCTATGCAGATCTTGTGAAAAAGGGGGCCGTGGAAGCAACCGCAGACCCCATGGAGATTGGTGTGGGGAATAATATGGGCGCAACTACACTTGCAGCAGGAGACTATACTGCAAGTATCACCATAACCTTGGTTGATGACGCAGGCAACGAGTCAGCACAATCTAACGCCATAACTGTAGAAATCGATACGGAAGCACCTAACCCGGGTACGACCGCGCCAAATCTGGTTGCTGAAGATGACACCGGATGGGATAACACTGATAATAATACAAGTAATCTTACTAATGCCAGTTTTGATATAACGGGCCTGACTACGGTTCTGGATTCGATTGTACTTTACGCGGAAGGAGTGGATCCAGTATTGGCCCCTATGATTGTTGCCAAGGATGGTATGGATGTACCGTACAATCATACAATCGAGATTCAAGACGCTATTCCAGCTGATGGGAGTTACCGGATCTATTACACCCTAGTTGATATTGCCGGGAATGCGAGTATAAATAGTGATCATCTCAGTGTGGTATTTGATTTGACTCCTCCTCTGGCGCCTGATCTGCCGGACCTGCTGTCTACTACAGATCTCGGAGAATTTTCGGATGACAATATTACTGACACAAATAATGTGCAAATCAAAATAAATTATCAGGAACCCAATACCAGGGGCTATTTGAAACGCTACAACGTTCTTACTCCAGATGATACAACAACGATTCTTGGAATTTATTCTATATCTGCAGATTTGATTGTTGGTGCTGACGGCACAAAAACCTACAACCAAGATGATGTAATTGCAGATGGAGACTCTGCCAAGTTTATTTATTTTCCTGTCACTGTAGATTCTGCAGGTAATGAGGCCGATGAAGGCCCTGATTTGACCGTGGTTTATGATTATAAGGATCCAACTGGAATCGTAACCTACAGTGATGCCGATGATACTGTTTGGGCTGGGAATGCATCCACGGTTGCCACGATTACTTTCAATGAGGCATTATCTGTTTTGCCCGCGCCCACAATTACATTAACCTACCCTGAAGGTGGCGGCACAGTGGGACCGGTCAATCTTATAAATGATGATGACAACGTAAATAAAAAATGGCGTTATACGATTGATTTAGATGAGCCGCAGTATCAAACCATTGATGGCTATATGAATATTACTATTACTGCAGATGATATTGCTGGAAACCCTGTATCCTCAGCTAATATGACTGATGAAGACAACCTCCTTTTTGACAATACCAAATCAGAGTTTAGAAATATAACACCAGAAACCAATGCCTATATAAATGCACTGAATGGATTCAGTTGGTTCTTAACAGAGCCACTTCAGTCTGGTATTGTCCATTTCGATAATCAGACTTTGCCTTCTGCTGCTGATATTCAGGTCGCTTTGACAGGCGCTGAGTTAACCGCTTACGGGTTCCTGACAGATCCCAGTGCTTTATTAAGTGGGAATCCTCAGCTTGTGGATGGGCATTTATATAATATTACCTACCAGGGTATAGATATCGCAGGGAATACGGGTATGGATACCGTTTACAGTGTGCGCTATGATACTACGATGCCTACTGCAAATCTGAATTTCAGTCGATTATTTGCCAGTGAGAATACGACTGTAATCTGTACCGTGATGTTCAATGAACCGATGCTGGCATCACCCCGTATCAGCCTAGATTATGGTGGTGTGGCAAACACAAACAGTGATGTTGATAGTGTGGCTATGGTTTCTACAGGTAATGATTCAATATGGATCTATACAGCAACCATGCCCGGAGGAATTGAAAATCAGGGGATTGTTAAACCTACTGTTTATGCAAAAGATCTGGCAACTAATAATTTAGATACGCTGATTGTTGCTGCTACTGACTCATTGTACCTTGATAACACGGTTGCTACAGCCACCTTGAGCTACACCAATATTACCCAGGATACAATTCTTGTTTATCATCCGAATTCACCGCCTGATACATTGCGCAATGTTGGGATTGGAGGTGATACGATAAGTATAACCGTAACAATGAATGAGCCAATACTGACCAGCCCTGCGCCGACCCTGACACTGAAATATAATTCAGGAAGCGGGGCTACAAGGACAATTACTGGTGCTGTTGCTTCCAATGGTGACTCGATTTGGGTATTTACAGATATTGTGCTGCTGGACAGCACCCAGAATGATGGTGTTCTCAAAGTTGAGTTGAATGCCCAGGACCGTTCCACAAATCCTGTTGTTAACTTTGCTAACCAGACAGATTTGCTCTTTAAAGCTGACAATATACATCCGGCACCATTCAATATGAGTGAGATTCGGTTAAGCTCTGTCAACCCGTCGCTCATTGTAGACTGGCAGGATCTGGGTAATAATTGGGTAGATATGGATAATGATCCAGAGCAACATTGGTACAATGAGAGAGTCAGCCATTTTTACATGAATGTACCCTTACCGCCATATGATGTTCCAGGATTGACAGATACAACAATGTGGGGCGGTATGGTTGATATCCAATTTAAAAATCTACGGGGTCCCATCAATGGCCAGGAGTGGGTGACCATAGGTGCCTCGGATACTTTGGATCCTGAAGTTAATTTTGACTCTACCTTGTTTTTCAGGGACACTGCAGCTGTCAACAGCGCTATCGTACCCTACAATGGATTTATCCTGGGGGATTCCCTATTAGTGCGTTCTGTCCAGACTGATATTCATGGCAACAAAACGATCAGCAATTTTGACACCACGGACATCCACAAATTTTTCTATGACCGTACTCAAATGAATGTGGGAGAATTGGTCGGTGGAAACATTTTCACTCAGGATACATTATTTTCCACAGATTCCATTTCCATTCAGTGGACGGATTTTCTTGACCCGGGCGGATCCGGTGCTTCCGGCTTCTGGAAATACACCTTCACTATTGCCCATCATACTGTTGGTGCATCTGACACTAGTATGAAGGGCTATTATAATGGGACAATGTGGGAAAACTGGGCAGAAGAAGATACGGCGATAACAAGTGCTGCTTTCATTTTTAATTCCGCTGATGTGGATACACTGAAGCACAATGAGCGTTACGAGTTCATGATATTTGGCCAAGACCTGGCGGGTAATATGTCCGATACACTTTCCTCGGGAATCAAAGTAAAATACAATTCTGACCCGGTCATTTCAGCCATAGATTCCTGGACCATGTATGAGGATTCTGTCTATGGTGACTTTCAACACATTCTCACATCCGATGCCGATTCATCCACATTCCAGGGCGATATTGTCACCTATTCCGTAAAGACTTTCCGGGATGACGTCCTCTATACCGCCCATCCCATTGATATTGATTTTAATGTTTTAAGCTGGTCTCCAAAACAAGCAGATGTGGGGAATTATACAGTAAGGGTGATTGCGGAAGACCTGTCGCAATTGAAAGACAGTTTAGAATTTGTGCTGGAAGTGATCGCAGTCAATGATGCCCCCGTACTGGCATTTGTCGATTCTATGGGATTTCTCATAAATCCAGACAGTATGCTGGTGGTTAGTTTTGACGAAGATGCCCAGACCAATTTCACATTGAATCTGACCCAGTACGTGGAAGATGTTGACAACAATGATTCCACGGAAATTACCTGGCAGGCTGTGATCCTGGATACCAACCAGCTCGGTGATCCCTTTCCCTTAGGCCAGGTCATAGTCGGTCCAGGGACATCCATTAAACAGAAAGTATCCCTGATGAGAGAATTCATGGGTATCAATCCCAAATCTGGATTGAATTTCAACCTGCCCAAAGCGCCATCGGTTGCAAGGCAGACCAGAACGAGTATATCCCAAATAACTTCCGGTAACCATCCTATTACCATTTCTCTGGATACTTTAGAAAATTTTGAGGGAATAGAGGCTGTTTTTGAAAGTGATTCCAATTATTACGGAAATGAACACCGGGTGATCTTCATCGTCCAGGATCCCTTCGTACCTGGTGATCCCAATTCACAGCTGGAAAGCCGTGACACCCTTATGGTAAGTGTCATTGAAGAGAATGATGCTCCTGTTATGCAGGAAATAGAGGACTGGAATATTGCTGAAAATGATTCCCTGGTACTGGATTTTACCAGCTATACCACAGATGTGGATGATTCAGTCCTAACTTTTGTGATCAAGGCGCTGACCAATCCAGAGTATATGACCATTATTCCCGATTCATTCCTGTCCGATGGTACGGGAGACCCGGTTATTTTAAAACCCCAAGCTCTATGGTCGGAAAAAGCCCAGATACAGGTGGTGGCCATGGATGAAGCTGCTTCGGATACATCTACATTTCTACTGGATATTATCCGCGTGGTGCGCCCTGCACCGGCCGTTTCTATTATTCAGAACAATGTTTTTTCCCATTACCTGGATATCGTTATTGTGGACACGGTTCAAAAAACGACTGACATTTCCTTTGAAATACAGAGTGAACCAATGATCCTGGATACCATTGCTCCCTATACCTGGACCTCAAATTTTAATTTCGGTGTAGAAAAAAGCTATTCATTTGAAATTCAAGCGGAAGCAGTTGTGGGGGATACTCTGTGGGGCAACGCCTTTGTCCTGGCCCTGGCACAGTCTGCAGGGCGGTGGTTCGGCACCAGTTCCGATGGCTCCTTTTCCATTACCGGTGAAAGCGGGAGTGTACCTGCCGACCAGCCGCTGTTAATCGTTGATTCAACCCTGTTCAGCCGCCATTTTACCGATCAGGCTTCCTATATTGTTGGCAATGAGAATTATCAATTCCAGGCCCCGGTACGAGTCTCCCTTGCGAGCAGAGATGCGGAACAAGCCCTCTATAACAGAAAGAATGGTGCCTGGGTAGAACTGCCTTCCATCAGTACAGAAGGTACCATCATTACCTATTCAGACCAGGCCGGGTATTATCGATTGGGTCCAAAAACGATCATTGTACCAGAAATGACCAATCTGCACCCCAATTATCCAAATCCATTTAATCCGGTGACCAATATTCGCTATGATATCGGACTTTTGGACGGGCTGCGACAGAATGTTTCCATCCATGTCTATAACCTGCTGGGTCAGCGCATACGAACCCTGGTGAAAAATATGGACCAGCTCGGACAGTTTACCATCCAGTGGAATGGCCGGAACGAAGCTGGGAAAGATATGCCCACAGGAATATATTTTATTCAACTGACTACCGGTACCGGTATTGTAAAAAATTTAAAAATGATGCTGCTGAAATGATGAAAATCTATAAAATAATCCTGGGACTGTCCTTTATACTGGCCACGCTGTCTATAGGACCCGGCTGCAGGCAGAACTACGTTCCCACTGATGATGAACTGGCAGATTATGGCTGGGTTTTGTTTAGCCAGGGAGATTATGTTGGTGCCAGGGACTGGTTCCAGCTTTCCATAGATAAAGATTCAACCTATATGGATGGCTACTGCGGTATGGGCTGGTCCAACGGGAAACTGGGTTATGCGGATACTGCCTATCAATATCTACACCTGGGCAAGGATATGACTTATGATGATATTCGTTTCCCCAATCAGGTGAATCTGCCCATTGAATTTACCGCCGGTCTCGTCTTTGCCAGCAGTGCCATAGGCAACGATTCCCTAACTATTGCCCACAGCCAGGAATTTGATTTTAAGCAAACCCAGATCCAGGTTGACCTGGGAGATGGAAGCTATCGGTGGACTCTGAAAAATGTTCTGTTCACATCTCTTGAATACGATTCAAAGATTGATGCCCAGGATGTCCGGCTGGCTTGGTCCATGGCTCAGTACAATACCAGCCAGTTCGCGGAATGTGTTTCCAATATAAGAATTATACGGGATGACGCCGATATATCCGGGGTCTTTGAACCCGATATCTCCACAGTTCAAGGGCGTAATGAGATAGCCAAGGAACTGGAAAAACTGCAGCTCCTGCTCAGCAGTTAAAACTCCATGAATCAAGTAGAGGATGTATTCCCATCCAGGAAGAACCACTCCGCCTGGATGAATGAAGCATTGCGCCTGGCTGGTAAAGCATATAGGGAAGGGGAGATACCGGTTGGGGCAGTGATTGTCCAGAAGAATAAGATAATAGGACGCGGATATAACCAGCGCGAACGATTAAAGGACCCCACAGCCCACGCCGAAATCCTAGCCATCACCGCTGCTGCCGGGACCCTGGAAGATTGGCGCCTGACCGATTGTACCTTATACGTCACCAAAGAACCCTGTCCCATGTGTGCCGGAGCCATTATCAATTCCCGGATGCGTTTGCTTGTATTTGGGGCCTATGATGAGGAAAAAGGCTGCTGCGGGTCTTTGTACCAATTATGCGGAGATCGGCGCCTGGACTCTAAAACAGCGGTCAAGGGCGGTGTGGTAGAAGAAAAATGCACAGCTATTCTCCAGGATTTTTTTCAAACCAAACGAAATCCAAAGTAACTTCAGCACATAAACACCTGGGCGCAAAACGCTCAATCAGGTATTTTTCGAAGAATCAGTAAATGTTGCCTGACAGCTGAAAGGGCAGTCACTTACTAATTTTATTCAGGGGATGGAGAGAATGAAAATCAATATCAGAATAATATTAACGGGATTACTTTTTGTTTCACTGGCTTTTTCAGGCGGATTAAGTAAAGCAGAAAAGGCAATACAAACATATATTGATAAGCATGTGGAAGAAGCGATAGACCTCATTGAAAAAGTGGTTAATATCAATAGTGGAACACTCAACATTGATGGCAATAAAACTGTAGGAAATATATTTCAGGCCGAACTCGATCAACTTGGATTTAATACGTATTGGGTGACTTATCCTGAAACTGTCAAACGTTCCGGGCATCTTTTTGCGGAAATGCGCGGCGGCAAGGGGAAAAAAATCGTATTGATTGGTCATTTGGACACCGTATTTGAGCTTGATGATCCATTCCAGAAATTTACACGAAAAGGGGATACTGCTTACGGACCAGGTGTTTCTGATATGAAAGCGGGTGATGTATCCATGATCTATGCCATGAAAGCACTTGACATCATAGGCGCCCTGAAAGATTTAAATCTGACACTTGTATTTATTGGTGACGAGGAGAAAACAGGCGGCCCCCCATCTATTGTACGCAGGGAATTAATTGAAGCAGGGAAGTGGGCCAATATAGGATTGGGATTCGAAGGGGCTCATGGGCTGAATACGGGAACGGTAGCCAGGCGAAGTTCTTCCTCCTGGATGCTGACGACCACGGGTATTCAAGGCCATTCTTCTCAAATTTTTAAAGAAAAATTGGGATACGGTGCCATTTTTGAAGCAACTCGTATTGTGAATGCTTTTCGTGAAGAATTGGTGGGAGAAAAATATCTATCGTTTAACCCCGGAATCATCGTCGGCGGTACAGATGTAGATTATGATCCTGTAACAGCGCGCGGTACAACTTTCGGTAAAACAAATGTCGTTTCACAAGTTGTAACGGTTCATGGTGGTATCCGGACGATATCAACAGAACAATTGGACAAGGCCATGGCACTCATGAAGGATATCACTTCTAATAATTTGCCTGGCACAACCGCAAAGATCAAATTCAAAACCAGTTACCCGCCAATGGCGCCAACAAAGGCAAATTATGCACTGTTGGATAAATTGGAATCTGTAAATATGGATCTTGGATATGGTCAATTGGAACCCCTTGATCCTGGGAAACGCGGTGCAGCAGATATTTCTTTTGTGGCACCGCATGTAGATGCTTCTTTAGCTGGGATGGGTCCTGATGGATTTGGAGAACACTCAGAAAAGGAAGGCTTGGATTTGACATCATTTCCAAAGACCACTACCCGTGCGGCAATTTTGATCTATCGATTAACACGTTAAATTAATTACGTTAATTGTAAATATTTGATTCTTTGATATATAGGGAGATGCGCTTCTGCAGACTTCTTCAAATTATGTTCAGTGTAATGGGAAATAGGTGGTAAAGTTAGTTTTTTGTTGAGTTAAGATTTTTTAATTTCACGACGATGGAGAGATGGCAGAGTCTGGCTGAATGCGCCGCACTCGAAATGCGGTTTACACCTTGCGTGTAACGGGGGTTCGAATCCCTCTCTCTCCGCTCTCGGTAACGACCATGAAGCCCTGTCATTACATGGCTTTTCATTGTGCAGTGATTACCTTCAAATAGCCAGAATCCGCCATAAATAAACATAATAAGGTCGGAAATGGGATACCGGCGAGAGTTGGGTTTTTTGTTTATCGGGGCAATGGTAGATTTATACTTAATATGAAAAAAGTAATTTTAGTAATCCTTTTCATTGGATGTGGCTCCTCTCCCAGGATTCAATACGATGGTGATCTAAATGACGGTGGAAAGTGGCATGGTATTGGTATAGTTACCTATCCATCTGGGGAAACATGGAAAGGACAGTTCAAGGATGGTAAACCATACAATGGTCAGGGTGTATTTGTGTATTCGGATAATTCAAAATATAAAGGGAAAATAATAGATGGGTTGAAACAGGGAAATGGTAATCTGTTTTGGTCTGATGATGATATATATGAAGGGTCATTCAAGGATGATAAATTCAACGGACAAGGTACATTAACGCAATTCGGGGGCTACAAATGGGTGGGAGAATTTAAAAACGGACTGCCTCATGGTCAGTGTACGTTCACAACTCGTGATGGTACAACCTATGTTGGAGAGTTTAAGGATGGCCTATACCATGGACATGGTAAAATTAATTACCCGGACGGCAGGGAATGGGAAGGAGAATGGCAAAATGATTTACCAGTGCCCTCCTTGAATTCCAGGGGGGTTCGAAGATGGTAAATATGCCTATTTTTATTCTGTTGACGGATGAATCGAATAACTGCCAATGTGTCATCCAGGTTTCTTACCAATGTTCATCTTCTTGTTATATGGTGTTTGAAAACCTTAGATTACTATGATGAAATATCACAACCATAATGATGCAATGAGTCCGCTTCGAGAACAGTTAAAGATAATCATTTTTGGTACGGACACCTTACCGGGAAAGCTGTTTGACCTTGTCCTTATCTTCTCCATTATCATAAGCATTATTACTGTCTTAATCGACAGTGTTGAACATTACCACCAGAATTATGGTAATATTCTCAAGATTGCGGAATGGATATTAACAATCATGTTTACCCTAGAGTATTCCATGCGTATATACTGTATCCGGAGACCGCTTAGTTATATGTATAGTTTTTATGGGGTCATTGATCTGCTTGCCATTTTACCCACCTATTTGAGTGTGTTGATCCCCGGGGCGGAAGTGCTTATTGTTATCCGTGTTCTGCGGGTGCTGAGGATTTTCAGAGTGCTAAAACTTGTGCAGTATATGGGGGAAGCTTCATTGCTGGTAAAAGCACTGTCGGCAAGCCGCAGGAAAATCTTTGTTTTCCTTTTCTCTATTATGAATATAGTCATTATCCTGGGATCGGTGATGTATCTCGTTGAGGGGGAAGCATCTGGTTTTGACAGCATTCCCCGCAGTATTTACTGGGCAATTGTGACACTCACAACAGTAGGCTATGGCGATATTTCACCGATAACGAACCTGGGCCAGGCCATTGCGGCAATAATCATGATCACCGGTTACAGTATTATTGCTGTCCCTACGGGTATTGTTACAGCAGAATTGGTATTATCAGATAGCCTATCCAGAGAGAAGGAATGCATTGTCTGCAATAAAGGGGGTCTCAAAAACGATTCGAAGTACTGCAGATACTGCGGAGCGAAATTGCCAAAATAAATATCATTCTTCAGGTGTATGAATCCCTGCCATCCGGCAATGACGACGCTAAAGACAGGTTGCAGTGTTCAGGCAGAGCGCCTTTTTTGTTTGTGTATAATGATACACTATCTGCAGAAATAGGAGATCTACAGCCAATAACAGTAAACTTTAATCAAGTCTGAACAAAAACTCAAGGAGGAACGATGAATACATTTCACAAAGAACTCTGGTTTAATATCCCCGAACGAATGGGGTTCGTCAATATTACATCTGATGTGCAGACTGCTATTGATGAAAGTGGAATCCGGGATGGGTTGTGCCTGGTCAATGCCATGCATATTACAGCATCTGTATTCATTAATGATGACGAATCGGGACTGCATGAAGATTATAAACGCTGGTTGGAAGAGATTGCCCCATTTGATGCAAGTCCTGAGCGATACCACCATAACAGAACCGGAGAAGACAACGGAGATGCTCATCATAAACGGCAGATCATGGGCAGAGAGGTGGTAGTGGCCGTAACGGACGGGCACTTACATTTTGGTACTTGGGAGCGAATCTTTTATGGCGAATTTGATGGTAAAAGGAACAAACGGGTGCTGGTTAAAATCATTGGTGAATGAGATGCTATTTAGGAAAGAACTCACATTTCCAACTGACCGCCGGGAAGACCTTGTTGATATTACGGCAGAGATAAATGCAGTCATTTCTGAATCGGGTATGGACAGCGGGGTGTGCAATATCTATGTACCCCATGCGACCTCCGGAGTGGTGGTAAATGAGAATGATGATCCCAACATCATTGAAGATGTACTGGGAACTCTGCGAAAGATGGCGCCCAGGGGCTCATTTCTTCATGATCGAATCGATGGGAATGGCGATGCGCATGTGAAATCTGCCATTGTGGGGCCCAGTGAATCCATTCCGTTTGAAAACAGACGGCTCCTTCTGGGAACTTGGCAGAGTGTAATGTTGTGTGAATTCGACGGGCCAAAGTACGGGCGCAAAGTGATTGTGACCCTGTTCACGGGTTAAATGGAACCCTTGGAACAATTAATTGCAAATTATGCCCATGCGTATCCGCTGGAAAAAGCGCCCCATGAGATGCTAGAATACCTGAAAACCGAAGATTGTTTTTACAATCATAACTACCACGGTCATTTTACCGGCTCCGCGTGGGTTGTGAGTCCGGATAAAGATCAAATATTAATGAATCACCATAAGAACCTGGGCAAGTGGCTGCAATTCGGCGGGCATGCCGATGGTGAGGAAGACCTGCTCAGCGTGGCTATACGAGAAGCGAAAGAAGAATCTGGAATTCAGAATTTTACCGTATTAAGTACGGAAATTTTTGATATGGATATACATGAAATTCCAGAAAGAATGGACCAGCCAGCCCACAGACACTATGATGTCCGATTTCTGCTTGAAGCCGACCCTTTTGTAAACAAAATTGTCATCAGTGATGAATCATATGATGTAGCCTGGGTATCTACAGAAAGGGCTGTAGGGTTGAATCCGGAAATGTCGATTAAGCGAATGGTGCGAAAAACATTATTAATGAAAAATAATTAATCGCTTTTTTCACAAGGAGTTTTAAATGAAAAAGATATTATTCGTTTTCTTATTTTTTGGTTATGCAAATGGACAAATGGAAACGGGCAATGACCTCTTTACGGCGCTTAATTCTGTGAATGATATAGAAAAAAATTATGCAAAATACTTTATTGTGGGCTTTGTTACGGGACATTGGTATACATTGAAAGGTTTGAATCCCTATAATGTATTCGAGCAAAGGCAGCCTAATGATGTCAAATATAACAAACTACTTGAATCTTCCATTGCCAAGCTTGAATTATATCCCAAGAATCAAATATTAGGGTGGGAACAAATATTTGATATTATTGAAAGATATTTACGGTATCATCCTGACGAGAGGCATGATAGAATTGAGCTCCTGATTAAAAAAGCTATGTTAGACGTTTTCCCGCTTGAAAAGAGAGCAGGTGTGAAGTAAATCCAATATTACAATTGGACCGTATCTATTTTATTCAAGCGTCAATATGGACAGGGCTGCGGGTACAACAGTGAACTTTTGGGGCAGGATACCGCCGGAATCACCATCCATTTGATAGGGTATATTCTTGCGGTGTAAGGATTGTACATTTACTTCTTTACCTCGCACATATGTAACGTCATTAAACCGGTGGGCTATCCTGAATAGTGCGCCAAATGCGTATTTTAAGAGCGTAAACTTTCCTTCTCCCCTGAATATGAAAATATCCAGCTCGCCATCGTCTATCCTGGCCTGATTTGTTATTATAAGCGGTCCTGTATATCTGCGGGTATTGCTGACCAGCATAAACCCCACCCCTTCACACAATGGTTTGCCGTCCACTTCCACCAGAAATCTTGGAAAATCATAATTCCAGAATGTCTTGAGTATAGGAATTGTATAGGTGAGCATGGAAATGCCCCCGGTACGACTAGACTCTAATAATTTTAGCACCTCTGCATCAAATCCTACCCCAGACATGAGGAAAAAATACCGGTGCTCATCCCTGCCAACATCTATCCGCTTTATGTTTCCATTTATGATTATATTGCACGATTTTTCATAGTCAATAGGGACAGATAGCTCTCGTGCAAGCACATTTGCCGTGCCAATGGGAATAATACCCACCGATACGTCCCTGCCGGAATCCAAAACACCGTTCACAACCTCATTGACCGTCCCGTCCCCGCCCATAGCAATGACGACCTGACAATCATCAGATGGATCAGCAGCCGATTTCTGGGCATCGCCGCGCATGGTTGTTTTGAACAACTCAACATCATAAGAATTTCTTTCCAATATGCGAAGAACCTCGGGCAGAATCTTGACTGCATAGCCGCTGCCGGCAATAGGATTCATGATCAGTTTCAGTTTTGTTGACATATCTCATGGTAAGATAAATGATTTCATTATAATTATCAAAAAATAGAAATAAGGTCAATCGGTCAGCCTCCATTGGAAAATCAGTTCTGTTTTTTGTATGAAGGAATAAAGGTAGATTCATCTACCAAGGAGTAGCACAAAATGACGGAAATCATAATCAACCAGTCCGTGGCAATTCTCTGCGATGGCAATAACATTGAACGCAGCATCCATGAAATGTCCAAATCAACCAAAGCAATGATCAATTTTGATCAATTGATACCCAAACTCTTGAATGGCAGGGGACTAAACAGACTGATCTATTTTCGCGAAGGGGAATCCATATCAGGGAAGTTCGCTGAGCGGCTCCATGAGAATTATTATGGATCTGTTGTTCCCTGCCATAAATCAGCCGATATACCGCTCTCCATTAAAGCGACTCAGCTAGCTTCCAAAGTAGATACAATTATCATTATGTCAGGTGATTCAGATTTTGTTGAACTGGTAACCCACCTGAAAGCAGAAGGCGTCCGGGTAGAGATCGCAGCTGTAAGGCAAACCACAGCCAATATTTTGATAAAAGAATCTGACCATTATCATGAGATTTCCAGTGACGATTGGTTTGTATATAAAGGCTCTAAACGATCAGTCCACAGGAAAAAGAAATAGAATAGACTGGCATTTGGTGTTTGTTGGTACTCTACAGTAGCAGATGCAAATTGTGCTAGGGTGTCATTTATTTGCCATTGCGTTTTATTTTAATGTGGAGAACATTGCGGAAATTTCTTGGAAATTCTGAACCAAGTGGGTTGGTTTTTCCCGCAGCAATGCAGCTTTTTTTCCAATCCTGTTGATAATGGCGATAGAATCCATACCCACGGCATTAGCAGCCCGGATATCCTGAAATCCATCGCCAATCATCATGGCTTGAGTAGCTGAGATGTGAAATAGCTGGAGGATGGTTTGCAGCCCCATAGGATGCGGTTTTCGATGAGGAAAACTGTCCCCGCCATAGACAAGTTCAAAGAAATGGTCTAATCCCAAAGATGTAATTATTTTCATTGTTGGGGCAATGGGTTTATTCGTAAGAATTGCCTTTTTTAAATGGGCTGTCTTTTCCAGGAAATCCACCACACCCGGGTATACCTTTGTTTGGTTGCTGCAATTGGAATTGTAGTAAGACATGAATAACTCGTAGGTCTGATCATCAGCCACCTGGTGGGTGGGAAGACAGGTTTCCAGTAATTTCCGGGCACCGTTGCCGACTGCATTCTGGATAAATGTGTCATTTCTCTTTGGATGGCCAAGTTCTTCCAAGGTAAGATTGACAGCCAGGACCAGATCTTGTAGACTATCAATCATTGTCCCGTCTAGGTCAATAATCAATGCTTTTATATTGTTGTTCAAAATAATAATGAGCAGAGTATTACTTTTGATGAAAGTGCGGGTAAATTTAAGTATTATTTAAAGGGACCTGTTGTGAGAACAATTATTATTATTATTTCTTTGATGACCATCTGTACTGCGAAAACGGAATTCACCGATCGGCAAATTGCCATGATGATTCCCAAATACTTTGCCCGGGATCATCATTCACCGCCAATAACAAGGACCCGTATTTATGGTGAAAACGGGAAAAAAGTTTTCCATCTGGAAATAAAAGTGAACCGCAATCGTTATGAAGGTGAAATGGATTACACCGTATCGGCCATGGCCAGTGTATGCCAATACGCCAAAAGACCCTTTGATAAATTTGTAGTCATTATGCATCCGGATGGCCGCAATATGGAGACTGAAAAGCTGGAAGCCAAGGCGCGTTGCACCATTGATCATTTTGTAAATAAACGGATGGAATATGAGCGGTGGCTGAAAAAATGCACCAGTATAGAGAAAATATAATTGAAATTTTCAGCTAATTGGACTTCATCAGCATGAAATAATCTCGATTGTATTTAGAATGGTGCGTCGATAAAATCCATAATGGAAAAACAATTTCCCTCTAGTTCGACTTACATTATGCATATATCTGCAAAGTATATAAGTACGCTCTTTTTCCTATGTAGTTTCGCGTGCTCCCAGTCTAGTTGGGAAAAAAAGTACATTCGGGAGATCAATGGACTGGTCTATGCACCGGTCTCAAAAATACCTTATACGGGAGAGGTATTTGAACTGGATGAGATGGGTAATATCGTTGAACAGGTGTTTTATAAACAGGGTCGCCGTGAAGGGGAAAGCCATTATGCCGGCTGGTTCAGCAATGGACAGAAACAAGAGGAAAGGAATTTCGCAATTGGTGAGAACGACGGCTATTTGACCAAATGGTATAATTCAGGGCAGAAGGAGGACCAGCAGATTTGGAAAGCAGGGGAAAAGCATGGGTTATGGATTCACTGGTATGCCAACGGACAGAAACAATTTGAAGGCAAGTATGTTTCCGGCGAGAAGGATGGGCTCTGGTCTTACTGGTATGAGACTGGCCAGAAAAAACAGCAGGGCAGTTATAAAACAAGTAAACTTTTCAATGGCATTTACAGAGAATGGTATCCCAATGGCCAGAAAAGTATTGAGGGCTCCTATCAGGACTGGAAAAAAGATGGTCTCTGGACGGCCTGGGACGAAGATGGGAATAAACTATATGCCACGGATTATCAAGCCGGGGAGATACATGGTCAATCCACGGAATATTTTATCAGTGGCTCAAAAAAATTTCAGGGGACTTACAAACAAAATCAAAAAGACGGGATATGGCAGGAATGGACAGAATCTGGATTTTTGGTGTTAGAAAAGCAATATGTCCAGGGAAAACTTCATGGTAAATGGGCCAGCTACCGGGGAGATGGTAGCAAGTATTGGGAAGGCAGTTACAAGGATGGATTGGAGGATGGACGCTGGACCTGCTGGCATGAAAATGGACAGAAAAAAAGTGAAGGCTTATTTAAGGAGGGCAGCCTCTACAATGGTTTTTATACAGAGTGGAATCAAAAAGGAATAAAGACATTGGAGGGCAAATATATAGAGTGGGGTAAAGAAGGATCTTGGATAGGAAGGGATGATTTTGGGAATAAAAAATTCCAAGAATTATACCGGAATGGTGATCTAATAGAAACGAAACTGTTTTAAATGATGGGCTCATGTATAAAGAATCTCTTATTGGCAGCGGGTCTGGTTCATGCTGCATTTAGCCAGGAACGCTGGAATATCAAAACGGTTGAGACCATTGGAGGAAAAATTTATACGCCTACATCCAGTCAACCTTACAGCGGTGTTGTTTTTGAACTGGATGGAAAAGGGACCTTGCTTAAAGAGGTGACCTATGTTGATGGGATCAGTACCTATTTTACAGAGTGGTACCCGAACGGCCAAAAAAGAGAAGAACGAAATTTCAGGCTCGAAGAGAAAAACGGTTTTCGTATTCTCTGGCACCAAAACGGGAATAAGCAACAGGAGGAATCCTGGAAACATGGACGCAAAGATGGTTTGTGGACTGCCTGGTACCAGGATGGACAAAAAAAGGAGGAAGGTATTTATAGGAATGACAGTCTTCATGAAGGTTTATTCACCTCATGGTGGCCGGATGGCCAGAAACATGTGCAAGGGACCTTTAAGGATTGGGGCAAAGATGGTATGTGGACCACCTGGTCTGAGCGAGGGGAAAAACTCAAGGAAGAAACCTATAAATCCGGTGACCTGATCCATACCACGGTGTACTAGCTTAGGGCCCGGTTGTTTCTTAATGGAATTATTCATTTGTTTTTAATAAAATATCGTTAAATTTGATTTTTGAGAGGAATTTTATCATGATATTGCAAATGAAAAAAACATATCTGATGGCCATCGTGCTGATGATGTCGACAGGATTGGCTCAGCATAAAGTCAACGTAAACCATTTATTGGACTATGGCGGTCTCAAATATATGCCATTTTCTGAGAAACCCTTCAGCGGGAAGGTGTTTGAACTCTATGATAATGGCGAAAAACACTGGGAAAAGGTCTATAAAAATGGTGTGGAGGATGGTTATTACAAATCCTGGTATTTAACCGGCCGACCCCAGATGAAAGTGATGCTTCGGAAAGGACACTGGGATGGGAAATACACTTACTGGTACGAAAATGGTAAAATCAAAGAAGAAATCAGATACTCAGACGGCATTAAAAATGGAAAATTTATGTTTTGGTACAAGAATGGGGAAAAAAATGAACAAGGTTATTATAAAAATGGGGAAAAGGATGGTGTAAATATTGTTCTCCATGATAATGGCAGAAAACAACAAGAAATATCCTATCATGAGGGACAATTACACGGTCCCAGAAAAACCTGGTATGAGAACGGCAAGATCAAGGAGGAAGCAAACTACCGCGCCGGGAAATTACATGGGATATATAGCAGCTGGTCCTCCAACGGGGAGATACAAAAACAACGGACCTATAAAAATGATCAACTGCATGGACCCAGTGTAATCTGGTGGGCTAACGACAGTAAAATCTTAAATGATGATCAGAAAATAGCGGATCTGAATGGGCCTTTTGGTTCTCCAAATCAGAATCATTTGAAAAAGGAGGAAGCAAATTATCTGGATGGGATGCTGGATGGTATATATAATAGCTGGCTGGCCAGTGGCCATCTGGAAAAAGAGATCCATTATAAATCTGGAAAACTGCATGGTCCTCACATTCTTTGGTGGCTTAATGGAAATAAGAAAGAGCAGACCAGTTATTTGAATGGTCATATCGATGGGTCTTTTAGTTCCTGGTACATGAATGGGCAAAAAAAGGAAGAGGAATACCGTTCAGGAAAACACAGGAATGGTGTGCACAGTAAATGGTTTGAAAATGGTCAGAAAAAGTTTGAGCATACATATCGAAATGGAAAATTAAATGGTCCCAGCTCGATCTGGTACAGCGGCGGCCAGAAAAAGGAATCTGGGTTCTATAAGGATGGGGAGCCGCATGGCTACTTTACCTATTGGAATGAAAATGGCCAGCGCAGAGAAGATGGCAGTTTCCAGGGTGGACAAAAGGAAGGATTATATACATATTGGCATGATAATGGGCAAAAACGCCAGGAAATATTTTACAAAGGCGGTAGCCGTGATGGTAAAACCACGGTGTGGTGGCCTAACGGCCAGCTGAAAAAGACAGGCCTGAACAAAGACGGTAAACCAGTAGGGGGATGGCAGTTTTGGTCGGAAAGCGGACAGTTGTTAAAGGGGAATTCTAAAACGAAGAAAGAAGAAACAGTTACGGTAAAGCAGAAAGAAGAAGCAATTGCAGTAAAGCAGAAAGAAGAAGCAATTGCAGTAAAGCAGAAAGACGGACCCTATGTAACCTTTTATGATAATGGTATGATCAGGGAAAAGGGACGATATTTAAATGGTAAAAAGGAAGGATCGTGGCGATCCTATAATTCCAGAGGGCAGGTGCTGCAAGTGGAAACCTATGCTGCGGGGAAAATCACTAATTTTAAAAAACCTGGTGTCATAAAAAAATATGCCACTTATCATGACAATGGCCGTGTGAAGGCAGAAGGGATCGTTAATAACGGCGAGCGCGATGGTGAATGGAAGATCTACAGTGGAAAGGGCGACCTGGAAAAGATAGCTTACTTTGATTTCGGTGAACTGGTGGTAGAGCGGGAAACAGATATAACCAAGGAGTTCATTGCTTACCATGATAATGGTCGCGTCAAAGCGGAAGGCAAAACTTTTTATGGTCACCGGGACGGCAAATGGAAATTCTACAATGAAAATGGAAAATTAGCCAAGACTGCTCATTACCTGCTGGGTGAAGTGGTTATGGAAGAGAATCCGGATGATGTACAGGAATTTATCTCTTATCATGACAATGGCCGGCTGAAAGAAAAGGGCATAACCCATAAAAATATCCGGGCCGGTGAGTGGAAAATATTCAATTCCAAAGGAAAACTCTCTAAAATAATCTTATATGAAAATGGTCAAATCATTATTGAAAAAGACCCTGATAAGATTGAGGATATTGTTACCTACCACGATAATGGCCGGATCAAAGAGCAGGGTCAGACCTATATGGGCCACCGGGATGGTAAATGGAAATTCTACAATGAAAAAGGAAAATTAGCCAGGACAATCCTTTACCTAGTGGGAGATGTGATCAAACAAGACACATCTTTATAAACTATAACAGATCAATTTAATCCTTGAATTTTCTAATCCGGGTTCTCATCTGATTCTTATTTTGCAGAATTTTCATAAATCTTGTGGCTGTTTCCCGATGCGGCTGCCGGATATCACTGCCAGTATAAATTCTGAAAATAATACTCAAGAGAATAATCCCAATAAGCAGGGTAGTGATGATTGGTACAATAAGTAGCATTTAGTGAATATTTCAAATTAACCATTTCTTATCAAAAGTTGAATAATTCCTATTAATTAAAAGGGAAAAATATTAGTATTAAGTGGTAGTGACGTAGTACGGAAAAATGTTTTAATTAATAATTTCCATAATAAATATCCACAATTACCAAAGAAAACTGTTATGAAAAAATTTGCATCTTTTATCTTTTTCATCTTCCTATTCACTGGGTGTTCAAAGGAACCGCAGCAGGTACATGCACCTCAAACCATTCAATATAAAGAATTTGATACTGCGCCGGTACCAAAATCTTCCATTGCACCGGTGGTAGATGTAGTCCATTCCGGTTCAGCAGTGATGGTGCAGTTTTTGGTCACTACGGACGGCAATGCCCGAGACGCGAATGTACTGAAAAGCAGCAACATTGCAATCCTGGACCAGGCGGCGATCCGTGCCATAGAGAATACAGTTTTTACGCCGGCCATGCTCAATGGAAACCTTGTGGAAGTCAGGACTGAACTGGAAATCCTGTTCCCGGCCAACCAAAAGAAGTCTGCGCCAGTTACGGCCATAACCCGGGATGAACTGGATCATGTCTATCATACCCAGGTTACCAGTACTTTAGAAGAACTGGGCATGAAACTTACCGATCAGCAAAAGCTCGACTTTGCTGTCAACTTTCAATCTCAGGTCTCTGAATCCAATATTGAGGTCAGTGCCCTGCATCTGGAAGAGGAAATTTCTTTTCTGAAGAATGAAATCCAGAACTTTATATACCATATGAACTATGGTGAAGGTTCGTTACAAAGCGGTGTGCAGTTGTATCGATCCACATCAGAATCGCGGATCACGCTTATTGCTATGGATGGTAATGTGCTGGCGGAGTCGCATTTGGAGGAAAATGATATTTCCACCATGGATAATCATGGCACCCGGCCAGAGATCCTGGCGGCCAAGACGAAAGAGTATGGAGTGGCCACCCGCTACAGTAAGACACTGCATAAGAAGTTTTTATATGTGGCCTATGGGTGTGACGAGGAAGAAGGAGACGACCGGCGCATTTATGTACGTTTTTCCAAGGCTATGAATGAAATCCAAGAGCAGCGGGCCCTGCGGGTATATGAAGATGAACTAATCAAAGCCCTGTCCGCCGCCGATGTGGATATGGATGCGTCGCAGAGGATATCTTTTTTAAATTCTTTTGTAGTGAAACTGAAATCTAAACTGGCCGAGAAGAATATAGATTCTGACCTGGAACAAAATGAGAAAGTGGTAAAGGCTTATACGGTCAAACTGGAAGAAAAGAGCCAGGAGATCGCCGATGCTCTCAAGCTTGAGCTTGGAACCTTTATAGATTATATCCGCAATGCGGGAAGTGATCTGCAGGCATCGTCTGAGATCTATGCCCAGTCTGCCGATATACGGATAACCCTGATCGATCTGGACGGTGTTGTCCTCGCGGATTCTGAGCTAGATCGGGGCCGGGTGGCGCAGCTGGAGAATCATGGAAGCCGCCCTGAGGTGGCGCAGTCCAATATGATTCCCTACGGGATCATTTCCCGTTTCAGCAATACACTGCAGCAGAAGTTTGTCTATATTTCCCATCGCTTAGCTGAACCTGTTAAAGGTATTCAATATGTGCGCCTGGCACGTTCCCTACGGTCTGATTATTCCCGGATTCGTATGGATGAGGACGAGATTATGGATATGTATGTATCTTTGATAGAAAAAAGTCTAGGCCGTTCGGGAGTAAGCCTGAGTGCGAATCAGGATCGGAATTTTTCAGACCATTTCAAAACAATATCATCAAAACGAAATAATGAGATGAAGATGGATCATAAGCTGGAGCAGTATCGTTTGTATATAGAGGAGATCAATCATGCTTTTGATGCTGCCCGGGTAGAACTTAATGACAACCAGGAGGATATTTTTTTCCAGACTTACAAGGAGAATGTGATTAGGGAATTCAGTGCCAGTGGTGATATAGATGCAGTAGTGAATGAAGAATCTGTCCGGACATATTATAAGAATTTGACAACCAAGGCTCAGCAGCAGCAGAAGAAGAAGAAGAAGAAGGTAAAGCGCGATGGTTTAGCTATTACATATTACGATAATGGCCGCATCAAAGAAAAAGGGCATTTTAAAGCGGGGAAAAAAGATGGTGACTGGAAAAACTATAACCAAAAAGGAAAGCTTCTTACTATTGTTACCTATGATCAAGGAAAGGCAATCAAAACAGAAAATCCAGGTGCTATCCAGGATTCTGTGATCTACCACGAAAATGGACGTATTAAGATGCAGGGTATTACAAATGCCGGGAAACGTCATGGTGAATGGAAGCATTATGATGCCAAAGGGAAATTACTGACTATTTCAATATATGATTTCGGCGATATCATGAGTCAGGAAAATCCTGGAGCGATCGGAAATATTACAGAATATCATGATAACGGACGCGTCAAGGCTGAAGGGATTACCAATAATAACAAACGGGATGGGGTCTGGAAATTTTATGATTCCCGTGGTGTACACACAAAAACTGTAACCTATTCAAATGGAGAAACTCTAAAAACCATATCTATGATAGAAGAGAGTGGCCCTAAGCTCCGGGAAGGTGCTGCCGTGACCTACCATGATAATGGCCGCATCAAGGAAACAGGTAAATATTCCAAAGGCAGAAAAAATGGGGAGTGGAAAGAGTTCAATACCCGGGGAAAATTATTAAAAATCAAGATCTATGACCATGGTAAGGTCCTCAGTGAACAAAGTCCACATAAAATAAAACCGTTTCTTTCTTATCATGACAATGGTCGCATCAAGGAAAAAGGGGTGATGAAGAGCGGTCAACGTGAAGGAGAATGGCTGCTATACAGCAAAAGAGGAAAACTGATTCGAACAACACATTATCTGGATGGCGAGATTATAGATAAGAGTAGTTCGGGATTGATCGGACCCATTACAAATTATTATGATAATGGGACCATTAAAGAAGAGGGTATTATGAATGATGGTCAGCGCGACGGTGTATGGAAAATCTATGACGACGATGGTCACCATGTAGAAAATATCACGTATCGAAAAGGAAAGGTCTTGAAACAGGACAAGGTATAGGAGATCTACTTGCGACTGACCAGGCACTGTTTCTAAGGCTGAGACTGGCTCTGAAACCTATTTATTTATTTTTCCCTTATTTGTATTATTGCAGTACTCATTAACCAGGAGGAAATGATGAAGCAATATTTAACAGGACTCATTACCGGTATTTTGCTTACAGTCAGTGCTACGATGTTCCTAGGAGCCAGAACCGTGAATGTAAAGAAAAAGAACCTGGGGCACATTGTTGTAAAATCAGTTACGCTGCAGGATGAACACGGAAGCAGCAAACTTTACCCAGGTTCAATTATACTTAAAGACAACAATTTTTCAGAAACAGTGATAAGGCCGGACCTGATCAGTATTGAAGATTACAGCAATAATAATGATCGGGAATTATCATTCACAAATGAAAAACTGGTTTTTAAACAAAATGGCTACGTGCACTTTACCCTGCCCGACAGCCGGTTAAACTGACCAGTTAACTTCATGCAGAAGATAAAAAATTGTTGGGGGATTTAATAAATCAATCCAGGAATTATTTTGCTGATATATACTGACGAATATGAAGTATTTTATTATAATCATATATTGATTTAGATTTTCCACTGAATATGTTCACTATCTTTTTAGAAAATCCAAACATACAGGATATCTCAAATGGGTCATTCCATTAAACTGTTCCTTCTCGGAATTATTCTATCTTCCGTTCTTTTAGCTTCACCTGAAGGTGGTACAACAATTTTTGAAAAGCTGATCGGCGTTCTTGTTTCCAGTGCATTGATTTTCTCCCTGATCAAAGGATATTTAACGGTGAATAAAATCTGGAAGCGAAGAAAAAATGAAGAAGTAGCAAACAGTATTTCCATCGTAGCTGCCATGTTAGGATTTGCTGTTGGATTCCCGTTCCTTTTGAATAGTCTGTTAATTACAAATGATTATTTTTCTGCAGCAAAGAGTGTCATTGCTTTGTTTCTGGCATTTGTATTTACCATGATTGGTACAGGCTATTATGTGGACAATAATCGAGGGGTAGGGTTTTTAACACTTTTGGGAAGAGCTCTGAACTTGGAACGAAAGGAGTCTGGCGATCTCATTAGTGATATGATACGTCCAAGAGGTGCAAAGAAAATTATTGATATTTTAATGAAATTAGCAGCAATCGATGATGATGTGGCCCAAGAGGAGATTGACCTGATCAAAGAATTCGCGGATAAATGGAATATTGATATCCCCGATCTGCAGCCCGGGAAGCCTGAAGATATAACAAACCTGGTTGAATTAAAACAACTGGTCCAATCCTACCTAGATGAAGGGCCTGACGTTGACGTTGCGGAAGGTTTGGTTGATTTGATTAATATGATGGCCGAAGCGGATGATGAAGTAACGGAAGAAGAAGCTATGGCTGTTTCGGAGTTCACTGGTATGATTGCTTATTACGTTAGTTCCGAATTGGGAGGAGAAATGGAAATGTTTGAAGTGAATATCGTTCCGCAGGGAAACGAACAAGTACAGGCAGTGAAAGAGCTGTTGCCGGATCTGGAAGATGTAGCAGATCGCGGAGGGCGTGTCTTTAAGGTTGGGAGATATTTCTCAGAAGATTATGCAGAAGCGGTCTGTTCTAAATATATCACGCTTGGTTTATATTCAGGTACGACTAAGATTATGGTTGATATGAGTAAAGAAAAATAATAAAATAAATTGCCAATAGTAAAAACCCCCTTGAATGGGGGTTTTTACTATGATTTACAGATCTTTCAAGTCTTTCAATAATTGCTGCAGCATCTCCTTGGCGTCGCCAAAGATCATAATAGAATTTTCATAGCCGAATAATTCATTCTGGATACCGGCAAATCCGGGGTTCATGGTCCGTTTATTAATCATCACCGTGCGAGATTTGTCTACATCCAGGATTGGCATTCCGTAAATGGGTGATGAAGTGTCATGCCGGGCAGCGGGATTGACTACGTCATTTGCTCCTAAAACAAGGGCCACATCACAATCTTCGAATTCAGGATTGATCTCATCTAAGTCTTTTAATTGTTCATATGGTATATTTGCCTCAGCCAGCAGTACATTCATATGCCCCGGCATTCTGCCGGCGACAGGATGAATGGCATACAAAACCTGTTTTTGTTGGGCTTCCAGGAATTCAGCCACTTCCCGAACAGCGTGCTGTGCCTGGGCTACAGCCAGGCCATAACCAGGCACCACAATTATTTTATCTGCGGCATCAAATATCATAGCCGCTTCTTCAGTTGAATAGCCCTTCACGTTCATTTGTTTTGCGCCGTCCGACCCGGTTGTTTCCTGCTCCAGTCCCACAGCACCAAAGATCACATTGGCCAGGGAACGATTCATCCCCTTGCACATGATATTTGTTAAAATAATACCTGATGCACCTACCAGAGAACCAGCGATAATTAGACCATTATTCATTAGCACAAATCCGGTAGCTGCAGCAGCAATCCCTGAATAGGAGTTCAGCAATGAAATCACCACAGGCATGTCCGCACCACCAATGGGGATTGTCAGGGCAATCCCTAATACTGCTGATACAGCGATGAGATAATAAAAAAAGCTTATATCAATTTGTTGACCAGGGACGATAAATGGATTGTTGATGATACGAAAACCTACATACACCAAGAACCCAGCTAAAAAGATATTGAAAATTTTTTGGCCTGGGAAGATTACAGGCTTGCCAGTAACAAACCCTTGAAGTTTACCGAATGCGATAAAACTTCCAGTAAATGTTAATGTCCCTACAAAAACTGAAAAAATTATTGTAGTAAGAGTAAAGGTAGTAATTGCACCAGATTTAAGAAATTCTGCAGCAGCGACAAGGGCAGAAGCTCCACCACCAAAACCATTAAATATTGCTACCATTTGGGGCATTTGGGTCATTTCGACTCTTATAGCAAATATGGCACCGATAAATGTGCCAATAATCATTCCTATGAAAATTAGTTCAAAATTAAGTGAGCCCTCTGATAATAGGGTCGCTATAATTGCTATAAGCATCCCAATGGCTGCAAGGGTATTCCCATTTCGTGCACTTTTTGGGTGACTTAGCTTTTTAATTCCAAGGATAAATAAGACTGAAGCGAGTACGTAGGAAATATTTGGAATATTCACTGTATGTTTTATTTCCGCTTGAACATTTTCAGCATTCTGTTGGTAACCATAAAACCACCTACCACATTTATTGTGGCAAAAATAACAGCAACTAGTCCTAAATATGATCCAATATCACCACCAGTTTTTGTAGAAATAATAGCACCTACAATTGCAATCCCAGATATAGCGTTTGATCCACTCATCAATGGTGTATGCAGGGTAGGGGGAACTTTTGTTATAATTTCAAAGCCAACAAAAATGGCGAGTATAAAAACAGTAATTATGTTTATGTCCATTTAAGAGTCCTTTGATTGATTGATTAATTCTTCTGTAGGCTGGTGAGTAATTTCCCCTTGGTGGGTGAACAGTGCACCGGAAATAATTTCATCTTCAAAATCTAGATTCAATTCGCCATCCTTCAATGTATAGAGGAGGAATGCTGCCACGTTTTTTGCATAAAGTGCACTGGCGTGAACCGGCATGGTTGCAGGGATATTGGAAGTGCCATCTATGATTACCTGGTTGAATTCTACAACTTCATCCTTACTGGTAAGCTCACAATTCCCACCATTTTCGGCGGCTAAATCCATAATAACCGATCCTGGTCTCATATCCTGGACCATTGTTTTCGGGATTAATAACGGGGCTGGCCGTCCAGGAATAAGTGCTGTGGTAATTACTACATCGGCTTTGGAAATGTGATCATGAATCAGTTCCTGCTGCTTGCGCTTGTAATCTTCTGAGGTTTCTTTAGCATAACCACCTTCACCAACGCCTTCTTTAGTATCAGCTGCCACTTCAATAAACTTTGCCCCCAGTGATTCGACTTGCTCCTTTACAATTGGACGGACATCGAATACTTCCACCTGGGCACCAAGCCTTTTTGCTGTGGCTATGGCCTGCAAGCCTGCCACACCAGCACCCAAGACAAGCACTTTTGATGGTCGGATTGTACCAGCAGCGGTCATTAGTAGCGGCATATATTTCCCTATCCTACCAGCAGCAACTAGCACTGCTTTGTACCCGGCAATATTAGCCTGGGAAGATAAAGCATCCATTTTTTGTGCAAGAGTTGTACGGGGTATCAAGTGCATGGAAAAACCGGTCACAGGTATTGCTGCCATGGCTATTACCAGATTTGTGGCCCGTGTTGTTTGCAGGAACGAGATAGAGACGGTTCCTGGTTTGAATTGAGAAATCTCTTCGATATCCGGAGTCTGGACTTTTAGAATAATATCTGCATTTGTATAAAGCGCAGCAGCAGATTCTATGATTTGAGCTCCAGCCTCTTTATAATCACTATCAGAAATGTAGGATTTTAACCCAGCATCCTTTTCCACCTGTACAGTGATACCAGCCTTGGTAAGCTCCTTTACAGTAGGTGGTGTGGCGGAAACACGTGTTTCCAGGGGCAATATTTCCTTTGGTACGGCTGCGATCAAGATCGTATAAAAGTAAAATGCGATAAAGACAGTGCGGAAATTACTATTTGAACTGCATACATCAATCCTGAAATATGGTTAAAAATAATTAATTTATACCCCGATTTATATTTACAATACTCATGGCTAAAAATATACTGATTCCATTTCTCATGTTGATACTTTCTGCTTTATCAGCAGCAACATATACTGTCCCTGGTGATTACGCAGCAATCCAGGCAGCCATCACTACTACAATAGATGGAGACTCTATCATTGTAGCCCCTGGGTTTTACTATGAAAATATTGATTTTCTTGGGAAAGCAATTGTTATCACATCCCGTTTTGAAATTGAAAATGATACCTTACTCATTGATAGTACAGTTATTGACGGCCTGGAAAATGGTAGCGTATGCACGTTTAAAAACGGTGAAAATAACAATAGTGTTTTGTCCGGGTTTACACTTAAAAACGGAAATGGAAATAATGAAGACCCTGACGAAAATGGTTCTTATTTCCATTACGGCGGTGGTATCTATTGCCAGGGGAGTTCACCCACCATCATATATTGTACCATACAGAACAATAACAGTGCCGGCGGGGGCGGCGGCGGGATTTTTTGTTTTGAAGCGTCGCCCGTTTTTCAAAACTGCACTGTGGTTGACAATAGTACGAATGATGTGGGCGGAGGATTGTATGCGCGCAACGGTTCCAGCCCTGAGTTTTTTCATTGCCGATTTACAGGAAATATAGCCGAATACGGAGGTGGATGTTACCTCCGGTCGATATCATCGCCGATGATGTCATCAACTGTTGTGGAAAACAATACAGCCTCAAACACGGGGGGCGGTATCGTCCTGAAGGATGATGCAAATCTTGTTGCTGATAGTCTTTTCATCAAAGACAATATTTCAGAAGGATTGGGTGGGGGTCTGTATATTAACAATGCCAATCCAGATTTATCCTGGATACTTATTACAGATAATACAGCAAGTTCAGGGGGAGGTTTATATATTCGCAGCAGTTCTTTTGTGGATATTACCCATGCTACGATTGCCAACAATATAGCCGGTTTATTTGGTGACGGTTTTTACTTGAGAGATGACTGCGAAGTTATTATAACCAATTCCATCATTTACAACAATCAAGATGTGCAAATTTATTTCCGTGATTCCGGTGATGAAGCCTCATTAGATATTGATTATTCAAATGTTGAACATGGTGAAGATGGAATTGTAACAAACGGTAATGCGAACCTGACCTGGGGCGATTATAATATGGCAGTGGAACCATTTTTCTGTAATGAGTCCGCCCGAAATTACTATTTGAGGGAAAATTCGCCCTGTGTTTCTAGTGGTGATAATAATGATTTTATAGGCTGTTTTGGACCTGGGTGCGGTCCTATCAATGTTGGCCCATCATGGTATGTTGCCGTGGACGGCAATGATGATATGGATGGCAGTCTGGAAACACCCTTTGCCACCATTCAGCGCGCCATTGATGGTGCGGCGGATGGAGATACCATTCGATTAAACCCCGGTACCTATATTGAATCCATCAATTTTATTGAAAAGCAACTTGTACTGGAGTCCCTTGCTTATGAACAGAATAACTTCAATCTTATCAATGCAACGATTCTATCTTCACCTCCTGCGGGGAGAACCTGCATGGTGCTTTCCGGAAGTGAAAGTGAAAATGCCACCGTGCGGGGAATAACAATATCGGGCGGTTCCGACCCCTATGGAGGCGGATTGGTGATCGAAAATTGTTCTCCTGTTTTGGAAAATCTTATTATTAGAGATAATAACGCGGAGATAGGAGGTGGTATTTACCTGTCAGATTCAGATGCATTATTGGTTGATGTCACTGTAAGGGGAAATAGCGCCAACCTCGGAGGAGGTATTTACATTACAGGCGGATCGCCAGTGTTACACGGTGTATGGGTAGAATCAAATATTGCCTATTGGGGGGCAGGGCTATATTTTGAAAGTGCTGAACCCTCATTGCTCTATGCAACCATCCGGGAAAATGATGCCTTCATCGAAGGAGGTGGCCTTTACCAGATGGGAGGAACAGGAAATATTTCCTGGACGGCATTTGAGCACAATATCGGCTCGGATTTTGGTGGAGGTATTGTAGGATACCAGGCTGCGATTGTTTTAAACCAGGCTACATTTGCAGGCAATACGGCAGGTGACGGGTCAGTTATAGCGATGTACAGCTCGGCAGTGGAAATACAAAATTCAATTATCTGGGGTAATAATGGTAATATTTTTCGTGTGAATACGGAAAATATTACCAGTACCATCGGATTGAGTTTTTCAAATGTGGAGGGAGGTGCCACGGCAATTCCAAGTACGGATAGCCTAATAGTAGGCATCGGTGCAGGATTTCTGAATGAAGATCCGGATTATTGCAATGTGCAGGATAATGACTACCGGGTATCTGACGGATCTATTTGTGTAACTGCGTCAGATTCCGAATCTATCATAGGTGCATATGAAAACACCTGTGAAGGGCCATTGACTGTCCGTTCCAGGAATGATTTTCATCTGGGGTTCCAACTTAAACAAAATTATCCAAACCCCTTTAATCCAACAACGACAATAGAATATAATTTGGTGGAATCCGGGTATCATTCCATGCGGGTGTATAGTCTGGATGGACGGCTGATTCGGACCATCAAAAATGAATTTGGAGACCCGGGATCCCATAAAATAACCTGGAATGGAAAAAATGATTTCGGAAAACAGGCAGCAGCAGGGATGTATCTTTACATTCTGGATGTACAAAACAGGAAACTGTCCGGTAAAATGTTATTATTGAAATAGTCACTTTTATTATTAGCAGAACACATTTAATCGGTGCCGAATTATACCCTGCAATAAATTATTATAATTTGTAACTTTCCCAGTTTAAAAACCAATGAATATGCAATCAATCTTTCATAGATATTTGGCGTTTATTGTTGCCTTGAGCCTGATGACGGCCCTGTCTGGCCAATCCATCATGGAATTTATCGGTGAGTGGACCGGTACCGAATCCTTATTCAGCCAGGTCGAGACATATGATAGTAAAGATATATTAGTCAATATTGCTGATGGCGGAGACCGGGAAGGATTTTTAATTTATGAATCCAGTTCCGCTGTGATTTATAATGAAGAATTGTCCTGGGCATACCACTACTTCAGTTATGTTAAAGATGAGATCCAGGTATTATTCCTGCGGCGGTTCATTACGCCAATGGGGATTCTGGGCAGTCAGGAATTGAGATATTCTATCCTGGAGTGGACGGGTAATTCAATGGTTTTAAACCACGTATCCCATGATGGTGACCTCACGCATAAAATGACTTTAATTCGTGCCGCACTGGATGTAGATCATATGCAGCCCGGTCTCCTGTCACTGAAGGCCAATTATCCTAATCCTTTCAACCCCGTGACAACTATCACGGTCGAATCTGAAAATGAATCTTTTGGAGATTTATCTATCTTTAACCTACAGGGCCAATGGGTAAGAACTTTGTATTCTGGATCTTTTCATCCGGGCCAATCTACGTATCGTTGGCATGGCATTGATCACAGAGGTAATCCTGTGAGCAGTGGCACCTATCTTTACCGTTTACGGGTAAATGGTCGTGTTATTTCGCGCAAGATGGTGCTTTTTAAATAAGCACCATTATTCCTTAACAATTCCAGCCCTACAGATCAATCAAATATAGATGAAGTATTTTCGTCTATTATTATTTGTATCGACGCTGGTATCGTTTCTTTTTGGCACATGGTTCCACTCGATCCCAAGGACCATACCACTTCCTGATGGATCCATGCTGGACTGTTTTATCACTGGTGACCAATATGGCCGCCGCCTTCACGACGAAAACGATTTTACCATCGTGATGAATCCGGAAGATGGATATTTTTATTATGCAATTGCAGTTGACGGTGAACTGGTACCTTCCGAGTTAATGGCAGGAGCAGCTGAACCCGCAATGTATGGTTTAACTCCTGGTGCAGCAATTAGCCCAGATGTTTATCATAGGAATCAATTATTTTATTCTGGTCAAAATAGCGGAAGGCCAGATCGCGATGCACCCACTTCTGGTGTGATAAATCAGATTAATGTTTTTATCAAATTTTCCGATGATCCGGAATTCCCGCATCCAAGGTCATATTATGATGCATTTTTTCAGACTGATGGAGATGAATCATCCTTAAAAAACTATTACTATGAGACATCTTACAATACATTGACCGTTAATACCCATCATTATCCCGGCAGTTTTGGAGATATCAACACTACATATGTAGATAGTCAGCCCAGGGGTTATTATGAACCTTATTCTGAGGCGAATCCAATAGGTTACCAGAATGATGCTGAACGCGGGCTGCGTGAACATACGTTATTAGCAAATGCCTTGAATGCTATCGCGCCAAGTGTATCACCAGATATTGATATTGATGGTGACGATAATGGATATGTTGATGCGGTTTCTTTTGTTGTTTATGGTACACCAGGAGACTGGGCAGACTTGTTGTGGCCGCATCGGTGGTCTTTATATTCACAAGACGTTGAAATCAACGGATCAATTGCAGGTGACTATTTGTTCATGCTCTCTGAGTCTTGGTATTTCAATGTGGGTGTACTCTGCCATGAATTCTTCCATGTCCTGGGCGCTCCTGACTTGTACCATTACGATGGCGGAGGAGCACCTTCAGCAGTTGGCGCCTGGGACCTGATGGAATCAAATACGGATCCGCCCCAGTATTCCAGTGCGTTTATGAAGTGGAAATATGGAGACTGGGTTGAAATAACAGAGATCAATGCCAGCGGTACCTACACCCTGAACCCACTTCAGGAGCAGGAAAATGTTTTGTATAAAATTGCATCACCCAATTCAGAAACAGAATATTTTGTGGTTGAATACCGCAAGAAAGAAGGTCTGTATGAGGTGAATACCCCGGGCAATAGATCCGGTTTACTGGTTTACAGGATAAATACAGAGGCCGGTAATGGAAATGCCTCCGGACCGCCTGATGAAATATATCTTTACCGTCCCGGAGGTACACTGACCAGCAACGGTAATTTTAATAATGCACCCTATAGTTCTGATTACAATCACACATCGATCAATGATGATACAAACCCGGCTTGTTTTCTATACAATGAGGGTAGCGGAGGAGAGGGTGGTTTAAACCTGTATAATGTTACCGAATCAGGGACATCTATTTCTTTCACTGTCGCCCTTGGTATCCCTACCATAGATGTAAACCCCGATGAGTTTTCCTTTGTGCTGGATGCTGGTAATTTTGGGACCCAAATCCTGGAAATTATCAATGCCAGTGAAGACGGTGTGCCACTATCATACGAGGTAAGTGTCTCTCAAGCACTCCCGTTCGAAAATTCCCAAGGTGGTCCTGATGGCGGCAATTACTATTGGACCAGCTCCGACGTGGAAGATGGGCTGGATTATTATTGGATTGATATCAGTGGAATGGGTACCCAACTCACGTTTCCCCACAACGATCAATTTGCAACAGCGGACATAGAACTCCCCTTTGATTTTTCATTTTTTGGAGAAACCTATGATTATGTCAAGGTCAATGCCAATGGCTGGATTGGATGGGGTACGGCCAATTCAACTGTTTGGAACAATACGGAAATCCCATCGATTAATGCGCCCAGGCCAGCTATTTTTAGCTTCTGGGATGATTTAAATCCAATGAATAATAATGCCAATGCCACTGCCGGTGGAGATATCTATTTCCATACCAACCCTGATAGAGCAGTAATCTGGTATCATAATGTTGTCCGCTGGCTTCCAGGCGGCAATACCGATTACTGGGGCTTATTTGATTTCCAGATTGTTTTATTTGCAGATGGATCTTTTGGAGTGAATTACAGTGAGATGGATGGCATTACTAACTCCGCCACGATCGGGTTTCAGAATGGTAGCGGAACGGAGGGAACAGAAGTTGCCTATGATTATAATTTTGCAAGTAACGAATTTTCCTGGTTGGCTGCTACGGTTGGTAATAGTGTCCCTTGGATCGTACTTTCTGCAAATACTGGTGCATTGAATGGTAACCTGAATGCCGGAGAGAGTGATGATATCAATGTACAGGTATTAACGACAGGTCTTAATCCTGGTCAATATGAAGCTTCCATTAATATCACTTCCTTTGAAACAGATCCTGTATTCGTGCCGGTATATCTTACTGTTACAGGAGAGAATGCTTCTCCGACACTGCCGTACATTGATATCACTGTTTCTGAAAATGGAATCGTCCCCCTACCGGATAACGTAGACAGTCTATTTCTTGCGGTGGCGTCTTGGTATACCCACGTTACGGCGTCCAATGGTGATTTAATTCCAATTTTGATCCAGGACGACTTTACAGAAAAGCAAGTCCTTCATGCCCGCGGAGTCCTTCAATCCTATCTTACAGATCTCCCGGAAAGTGATTGGGGCAGTGACAAATCCGCTGTTTCTAATGCACTTGGCGCAAGCAATGCCATTCTTTTTCTGTTAAATGATGAAGATGAATACGAAAATCCAGACTTGTGGGCGCTGATGGATGCAGGTGTAAATGGACAGGATCTGCTTGCCACGGAAGTATTTCCGGAAGGCAGCAGTGAATATATGCAAAGCACCCACCGGGATGCGACTTACGAGGAAGTTCTGCATTTTATTCATGGATACGGCATCCAACTGGCAGAACCCGCCTTGCAGGACGCAATTATAACCGCCATGGATATTGCAATCGAAAATCAAATATATAGTCCTTTATGGGATTTGCCTGAAGAAGATTATGATGAAGAGTATCTGGCTATGGGCTTGGAGTGTTATTTCGGTATCTGGGCCCATAACCCAAACGGCAACGGATATAGCGGGGATCACGAATATGGATTTATTACCCGCGCAGACATGGCCCAGGGTGACCCTGATTTGTTTGATATCATTAGTGGGTTTTTCGGCGAAACCTGGAAATACACGGCAGTGTTGCCTCCAGACTATAATTCACAATTCTCCATGAGCCTGGATGAATCGCAGGAATATACTTTTCGTTCGCAGTATCTCAACAATCTGAGCGCTACTGGTGATAGTGATATCTCTATACTAGGCAACCAGTATCCCAATATGCTGCATGGGAATAATGGCAATAATTCTATAACTGGTTTTGCTGAAAATGATACCATATTTGGGCATGGTGGGATAGATAGAGCCATATTCCAGGGAAACTGGGAAGAATATTTTATCCAGCCTATTGATGACAGTACCGGTATTCAGGTTATTGATGTAATGTTGCACCGGGATGGTATTGATAATCTATACGATTTCGAGGAATTTGAATTCAATGGCCAGGTCTACACTTTAAATGATCTTTTGGATGCTGATGAAGAACTGAACCTGCCAAATAAGTTTGCACTGCATACGCCTTATCCAAACCCATTTAACCCAGTGATTAATATATTCTACGATATTGCTGAGAATGAGCAACTTATGATCAAAATAGTTGATATCAATGGACGGGTAGTCCATGTTCTTCACGATGGCCCCGCAGCTAAGGGTAGATATCACATGCAATGGGACGCAAAAGATATGTTTGGGCATGGAATGTCCACTGGTGTTTATTTTGTACACCTTGCCTCCGAATCCTACCGTAAAACAATTAAAATTCTCTATCTAAAATAAACTCGCTCAGTTGTGAGTGAAATTAAAGCCACAACCGTTTTGTTTTGTAGACGGTGGAAAGCCCGTTGTGTATCCTGATGTAAAAATGCGGAATATTTATTCAATAATAATTAATTAAATTGAAAAAAGGAGATACGGTAATGAATCGTAACCGGAACCAGCAATCCGGCTTCACTATGATAGAAATCATGGTTGTGGTGGTGATTGTCGCCATTTTAGCGGTAATTGCGCTACCAACCTATTTGAACTATGTAAAAAGTTCATATGCTTCTGAAGCCAGGACAGTGATGTCAAACATTAACAATGCTGCTAAAATGTATTATCAGATAAAAGGTCAGTGGCCCAGTGAAGTGGAAGAATTAGAACGCTCCGGCCAACTGGATGTCAGCCGGTCTACAAAATTGAAGTGGGCTTTTGATATTCAGTTAAGTGACCAGGGAGGCCGGATCACGGCCACCAGCACGGAGGAAATGTCCGGCGGCGCCGGACAACAGGTTGTTTTTGATGCAGATGTCGGGAAATTCAGCGGCTATGGGTCACCGGAAGAGGAGTGATGCACTGTGAATATCAATAAACTACTGGAATATTCTATAGACAGCGGTGCCTCAGACCTGCACCTCAGTGTGGGGTCTGTACCTATGGTACGCATCAACGGCACCATGAAACCGCTTGATATGGACCCTTTGCTAGAGGATGACATGGAATCCATTATTCCTCAGGTCATGGATGAAGATCAGATCCAGGTATTTCAGGAGAAAAAAGAAATTGACTTTTCAGCCAGCCTTGATGGCAAAGGGCGCTTTCGGGTCAATTTTTTTAACCAGGTCAAAGGTCTGGCCGGTGTCTTCAGGACCATTCCGGAGGTGGTAAAAGACAGTGAGGAACTGGGAATTCCTCCCGTTTTAATGAATCTGGCGCTGCTGGACAGAGGGCTGGTACTTCTTACCGGGCCGACAGGTTCAGGGAAAAGCACTACATTGGCCGCTATGGTTGATCATATCAATATCAAACGTAAATGCCACATTATCACTATCGAAGATCCTGTGGAGTATTACCATCATACCAAGGAAAGCTTGATAAACCAGCGGGAACTGGGTGCTAATACCCATAGTTTTGCCAACGCCATGCGCGCAGCACTGCGGGAAGATCCGGATGTGATCCTGGTGGGTGAAATGCGTGATCTGGAAACGATCTCTCTGGCACTGACAGCAGCTGAGACGGGCCATCTTGTATTATCCACCCTGCATACCTCCAGTGCGGTAAAAACCATAGATCGTATCATTGATATATTTCCTCCGGGGCAGAAAGGGCAAATCAGATCCATGCTTTCTGAAAGCCTGGAAGCAGTTATCGCCCAGAAACTGTTACCTACAAAGGATGGTAAGAGCCGGGTACCTGCCTGTGAAGTCATGATTGCCACTACCGCTATTCGGAACCTGATTCGTGAAGACAGGATCTACCAGATCCCATCTATTATACAGTCCGGCGGTGTAGAAGGAATGCAGTCTCTGGATCAAGACCTGCAGAGGTTGGTTACCCAGGGGAGTATTGAACGAAAAACAGCAAAGGGTATAGCCGAAAATCCAAAACTTTTCGCGCAGAATGTACTTTAAACCGGATGAATTTTAAAAAAACATATAGCGGTATCGGATTCATCGAGGTCATGACGGCTACCGTTATCATTTCCATTGCGGCCGTGGGTCTGCTAATGGGTGTTGTACATGCCCGCGGTGAACTGCATGCCCTGGAAGTGAAGGAAAGAGCCTCCGAGGAACTGCTGAATTATATGGAATACTGGAAAGGGCGGATTGCGGATGGTGCCATTTCTCCTTCAGAACTTGCAGGCGACCTGGAGGGAGATGAGATTTATCTGGTTGGGTCCGCACAGTCCAGGTACAAGATTCGGGCAAAATTGTATTACGATATCCGACGTTTAGATGGAAACACGAACCATGGTACAACAGATTTTAAACGTTACGAACTGGAGTGCTGGATCAGGTGGTATGATTATCTGGCGGCTCCGCCAAGCCGCTACTCCGGAAATGTTTCCAAGGAAAGAAAACTGTCCACCGTAATGAGCGTGTTTGAATTATGATTAAAAAGATATTCAAAATATCATCGGTCGGTATGACGCTCATAGAACTCTCTGCTGTGATCGTGGTGGCCAGTATTATTGGTCTGGGTATGACTTCCGCAGCCCAGGCGGTGATGCTCCATTACCAGACGGATACCGTGCGGCAGGATCTGCGCCAATACGGGAATAATATTATGCGTGAAATAACCCGTGAGCTGCAGCTGTCCCAAAAAGTGGAAATCGATGGTTTAAACGGTTTTTCGCGCTTGAAACTGTATAATCAGTTTCAAAGCCTAACACCGGATCTGGTCATTTCATGTCGTGCCAGTGAAGGAATTGAATTTAACGATGATGTCCCCCTGGATGGTGTTCTGGAGTTTCCAAACCGTGGTGTATTTCGTGATAACGGGCAGCGGACATTGTATCTGAAAGATTTTACCGCGAATTATGAGCCATCCAGTCATCCTGGGATGACTGAATTCAAACGATCCTTCATGCATCTGGAGCTGATCCTATCCATGGAATCAGATGTGATGGATGAAGCCGGTACCGTGAAAGAAGATCATTATTTTCATCGTACACTTTTTTTAGGCACTGCATATATTCAAACGAAAATCACAAACTCAATGGGAGGCGGAGACGATGAAGCTTAAGTCTTTGATACCCGGCAGCACCGCCCCACTGGCTATTTTATTTACCCTGGTTAGTATGAGTTTTACCATTGCCTATTTAAAAAATGCATTCAGCCAGGCAGCCATGGAAAAATACCGCTATGCGGAATGGAAGGCGTTGTATGTGGCCGAGGCAGGGCTGAATGAAGTTGGGGTTGTTATATTGCCCCAGATCACTGGGGACACCACACTCTATGCAGAAGGAATGAGCTACGGCGATGATGAGAATGGAGAACCGATCGGTAAGTATAAAAATATTTTAGCTAGAACAGAATTGTTGCCCAACTCCACGCGGAAACAATACATTGCCCAATCCACCGGTGTTGCTGAATATGTCAGCACCAGCGGTACCGATGTTTCTGTTGAGCGAACCGTATACACTTCCATGGTCCCCCAGGGTTTTGAGGAATTCATGTATTTCACCAATGAAGAGAAACCTATCGGACCGGGTAATACGGGCACAGTGAATTTTGGTGCCAATGACCAGCTCGAAGGAAAGGTGCACACCAACGGAGATATCATATTTAGTAATTATGGCTGTCCTGAATTTTCTGGTGAAGTCAATATCACCCATGAAGCAGTAGCTGATGGCGGAGGTATCGGCAGCTGGGGTGCCTGTGATGAAAGTGTCTTTGAAGAAGATGTCGGCGGAGAAACGATCACCATCCTTGATACGGTGGATGCTATCATTTTCCCGCCGGAAAATTCTGCTGATGTAACCAGGGCTCACGCCAACCGGGTTTTTGAAGCGGATAATATGCTGTTCAGGAACGGCAAAAAAGATACCCTGGTGATGACCGAGATCAATTTTGTCCCGGGGGGATACTGGGTTGCACAGTGGTGGTATAATATTCCTCCGGTGGGAAGTCCGCCGGCAGAATATGATTTTATATGGGACGCAGAGAATACCGGGTTACTTGTGAATTCTTCAGGGCTCCATTTTGGCCCCGATAACCAATTCACGTCCGAAGTCGGTTATATTGATAATTTTCTGGTCATGAGTGCCTTCGACGCCGGCGGCAGCAATGTACAGGATGAGATAATCGCTCTCATTGAAGGGGGCGACAATATTCGTATTGAAAACTCAGATGGTTCAAAAATTGTACTGTTTCAAGCCACAAACGCCCTGCCCCTCGGGGAAGACCGGATCCTGGTTACCATTGAAGGCGGAAACATCACTTATATCGGTCCGGGCAGCGAGGGGTTTCTGCATAATGAATCTGTAAAGTTCATCAATGCCAGCGCACCTACGGGGCTAGCTGAAAATGTGGAATGGAATGAATTCCAGTATTTTCATGACCATCTGGACAATGGAACGGATTATTGCGAAGCGGGCCGGATTCAGCATTTTGATTTTGAATACTGGAACGCTGGGGGTCTTGCAGGCACCAATTGTGATATTTTTACCTGTCCAGACCTGATCTACGATAGTGAATACGTTTATATGGCTCGCACATTTTTTTCCAAAGGCTCTACCCCGCAGGTACTTTACGTTAAGGGCGGTCAGGTGCTTGTACGGGGTATTGTCGATGGACAATATACTATTGTAACGGATGATTTTACTGAATACAGGCGCCATGATGACGAAGATAAGATTGACCGGGTCTGGGGGAATATCTGGCTTATCAATGACATTGTCTACATTGATTCCTATGCAAGCGGTGAAGTCATTCATCCCCAGGACGGCGGAACAGACAATATGCTGGGCTTGATCGCCGGCGGCAGTGTCATTATCGCCAATACCAGACCCAACGGTGCACGGGGGCAGCAGTATGGAACGGATATTATCATCAATGCATCTATCCTGGCCATGAATGGCGGCTTTATTGCCCATTACTGGCAAAATACACTTCAAGACTATCATGACTGGAATGATGGTTTGTCTTATGGGATCATTGCGGATGGGCGCGGCGGGCACCGTAATTATTACCGGTCTGCCGGTGTAGGAGGTATTTATACAGGAACCGATGATTACCGGGGCTATATCAACCTATGGGGCTCTATTGTCCAATTTAAGCGCGGCTATATGAAGAGGAACTTCCCCGGACCATATAATGTGTCGCCTGGCATAGGGTATGATAAAAACTATCATTATGACTGGAATCTGCGCCTGAGACCGCCGCCCTATTTCCCTGATTTGCAAAGTACCAATAATGCTGTGATCCTGAAAATGGCTTCTTACGGAGAATTGGAAACCTTCTAACAGTGAATATGAGGTCAAAATGTATCTAGGTTTGGATATTGGAAGACAGTATGTGAAAATGGTAACTGTAGAGAAATCCAGGGACGAGTATAAGGTCCTGGATGCCGGGTTGCGTCTCGTCCCTGAGCTTAATGCGACCTATGACCCGGAAAAGATTGATCATACTCATTGGGTGATGGCTGTAAAAGAGCTGTTGCGGCAGCAGGGCTTAAATCCCAAGCGTGTGAAGAGTGTGATCAGTGGTATCAATGGTTCTTCATCCAGTATTAAGCAGATCACCACCATGGAAATGCCGTCAGATGAACTGCAATCGGCGATGACCTTTGAAGCCAGGAAACATATTCCCATGGATGGAACCGATGCTGTGATTGATTATCAAATCTTTGGATCTAACAGCCGGGAAATAGACAAAATTGACGTTGGCCTGGTCGCCTGTACAAAAGGGGTTATCAACAGCCATGTGAGCCTGTTAAGAGAATGCGGTCTGAAGCCTGGAATTGTGGATGTAAATCCAATTGCCCTCAGTAATGCTGTCACTTTTGTCAAGGATATTCCGGAAGACGGTCTGGTTGTGATTGTTGATATAGGGGCTGTAACATCCAGCCTGGTGGTGTATGGCCAGGGGCAGGAATTTTTTACACGTGATCTGCCGCTTGGCGGGTATCATTTTGTCAAGGAAACAGCAGCAAAACATGAAATCAGTTACACGGATGCCCAGGACCTCTTATTCAAGGAAGGGTTATCATGCATGATAAAGACCAGCGCCGATGATGGAATCGATAATGTTAGAATTGCGGAACGTACTGTATATGATAATCTTGTAGAGGATATACGCCGATCCCTACGATTCTATGCTAAACAAACGGGGCAAAGTTTCTTCCTGAAAATATTTCTCACCGGCGGTGCCGCAGTGACACCGGGTTTAGCAGATTTTATATCGAGCAAATTAAATGTGGATACGGCAGTGTTTAATCCGTTTGAGAACATCAATGGCGGTGCTGATTTTTCCGTTACCAATCCCAATCAGTATACGGTTGCTCTGGGCCTGGGAATACGGGGAGGCATGGAACGTGAGTAAAACGTACATTGTTATCAATCTCAACAAGGCGGAAAGCGCCGAAACCCGGCTGGAGCGCATTCGGGAACGGGGACGCTGGGCTGTGTTCGCTATGCTCATTGTATTGCTTCTGGGAGCCAACGGGAGAGTATGGATGATCAATTCAGGCTATAATGGCATCATTGTACAAAAAAAGTCAGAGATTGCGCGCTTGAAAGTGGAAATAAAGCAATTGCAATCCCGGGGAAAAAATTTATCAAAAGATGATATCCTGAGTTTCGCGGACCTGGAACAGAATCGTTTTCTGTGGGCCAAGAACCTAGAAATGCTGGGCAGCATGACACCGGATGACATGACCATTACCGGTTTGCGCTTCAAAAGGCAGAAAATGGTGATCAATGGTATTGCATTGACGTTCGAGGACCGCAAGGATTTTGAGATCATTGATGAATATTTACAAACCCTGAAAGCGAACAAGAAATTCTCCGACAATTTCAGCAGGATCAAATTGGAAGATTATGGCAGGATCAGCATTCGAGGTCAGGAAATCATACGTTTTGAGTTTGAAGCCGCGGTGAAAAAGAAAACTGTTGGGCGATATTCCTAAATAATATCATGGCGGAAAAAAGAAATATAATCTTATTTGGAGTGCTGATTATTTTGTCCGTTTCTTACTGGAGTGGTGCAGCAGTACTTATTGGGGATAAACCATTGCAAATATCTGTCCTTGAGGATGAACAAGCAGAGCTGAATGAGAACCTGATCAGTGCCCAGATACTGGCCAGTCAGCTGGACCGTGTATTCACCTTATTCCAGGAAAACCTGGCTCTTTCTCAAATGGATTCGCTAGCAGAAGATGCCAGCCTTCCTTTCCTGAAAAACCTGACCGATATGATGGATGAACTCGATATTGAACTGCTGAATATCAAACCAAAGGAACGGGTCCGCGTTGGAGAATACTTTAAGTCACCCTATAATCTGACTCTCAAATGCACTTATGAAGAATTTGGAAAATTCTTATCAGAAATTGAAAGGTCGCCAAGGCTGATCTCCATCGATGAATACGAAGTAAAAAATGGGATTGAACGTATTAGATCTAATGCCAGCGAAAATGACCTTATGTACCAGGAATTCGTGGTCAACCTTGCCACAATCACTCTCGTTAAATCGAAGTCGAAGGTGTCCGCATGAGTGATCGTACAAAAACAATCTGGAATCTCATTGTTGGTTTTTTCGTGGTTTCTATTATTGCTGCCGGGTTCAAACTTTTCCCAATGAATAAAAAATATGATAGAATAAAGGATCGTTCCAGGAATTTGCAGTTTGGCACAGATGAGGAACTGGAAAATGTAATTGCTTTCCTGGAGAAACGACTTGAAGAGCGAAACAATTACCAGTTCATGATCCAGAAGGAGCCCATGATGCTCACCAATGTACTGTCTCTGGATGGCAGTGGCCGCAGGTCCCGCAGGAATAAAAGTGCACTCCGTGTTGCCCTCATTTACCAACGGGAAAACAATTTCCAGGCACAGATCGATTACCGAGGGAAAATATTTGGAATCACAGCGGGTGAATCCATTGAAAATATAGGTGAAATAGTGTTAATTGACCAAAGCCAAGTCATTATCAAAAATGAAAACAGGCTCATGTCCTATCCCGCTCCTGGGAAGGGAAATGGTTTGCCGAAGGAGTTAACTGATTTTTCCTTTAAGGAAAATAACAATGTGGTTAACCAGCGTTCTGAAAAACAACCTGAATCGATCTCAATACAGAAAAAGGGTGTTGCTGCATCGGAACGTAAACCAGGTATATCCAAAAAGACCAGAATGACACAAAAACCCTTAAAAAATAACCTGAAAAACCAAACTCAAGATAGTCAACGTCCCGCTCTGGATTTGAAGGAGGACAATAGTACCGGAAAAACTCCTCAAACCAGCACTATTGTACCGCCAAAATCCCTGGTAGAAGATATGTTCAATGTAGCCATTGCCAGAAAGAATCATCAATCTCGTAATAAAAATAAGTCTTTATTCAAAAGTGAAAATAACAGTGTTGCCACCACTACAATTAAAACAGTTAAAAAGCCGGCAGTTCAATATGGTATCTCTTCTTTGCCATCAACGGTACCATCAATAGAGAAACCCCCAGCCGACTCTAGGAAGATCACAAAACGTGCTAATCAAAAACACGAAATAACACCAAATAATAATATCCTTACCGCGGCAGTTATTACATCTAGCACTGATAAAAAAGCGCTCCGAACAAAAGAAATAATTTTACCTATCAAGACAAAGGCTACTGATTATCCTACATGGAAACACGAGCTACAGGCACTGCTGGGACTGCCAAAACCTGTCGTTAACGGCAATCCTGGTTTGATGAGTTTCAATGAACTGAAAGTACTCATGCAGTCTGAAAAAAATATTGATAACAGTATTTTTAAACAAACCTACAAGGATGTGGGTTATGATAGTTTTCAAAAATACCTTGATGAGAACAGTACAAATATTATTAGCATGCTCCGAAACAGAAAAAATTCATCTCTCTAATTAAAGTATGGGAAATAAAATATGATCCTGAAATTTAAATCAGTAATTCTCTTTGGACTGTTTGTGACAGCACACACGCCGCTGGCTGCACAACCTAGTTTAGACACAGCTGCTTCTGATGAAGTGTTAATCACACTTCATGCAGAAGACGCGTTCCTGCCGGGAATTCTGTCCATTTTGGCCAAAGAGAGCGGCTACAATATTGTCACTGACCCCAATGTCAATCAGCAGGATAAGATTTCCATTCACCTGGATAATGTGCCTATTGAACAGGCGATCAATCTGGTGGTCCGGGCAGTTGGCTTAAGTTATGAGATCGTGGGAAATTCTTTCCTGATTGCGGATCCCAGAAAACTGAAAGAGGAGGTTGGAGTTACATCCTATGTGATTACGCTGAAATACGCTTCTGCAGAAGATGTCAAAACGATCCTGCAGGATATTTCAGACCAGATTCAGGTTGATATATCCGGGAATAGGCTTCTGGTCAATGCTTCACCGAAAAAGATCGCAGAAATCATCAAAGTGATAGAAGAGATCGATGTCCCCGCTATTCAGATCATGCTGGAGACAAGGCTTATCGAAGTTGCGGTAGATGCTGAAGAACAACTTGGTATTGACTGGTCCCGGTTATCTAAATACAGCACAATCCTGGCTGAGACTGGGGAAGAGGTCATTGCAGGGGGGGGATCGGTGCTGCCTGAAGATCAAACATTTGCTGATCTGCCCGCCACCATGGGATATAACAGGCTTAGTAATAAAAAAGATAAAACAAGACTGTATCCGCGATTTTTCAGCAGGCAATTAACTGCATTCGATTTCACATTGGACCTGCTGTTAAAAGATAATAAAGCAGAAGTGCTGGCTAATTCCCGTTTGACTACAATTAATGGCAGAGAAGCAAATATCAAGCTGGTGGATATCGTTCCTTATATCCTCAGTTCCGGCGGGGTTGGTGGTCAGGTACAGGTGCAGAGAGAAGAAGTGGGAATAAAATTAAATATACTTCCCACCGTTAATACAGATGGGTTTATTACAGTAAAAGTTGAACCGGAAGTTTCAACCATTTTCGAATTTATTGGACCGGACAACAATATTCCCAGGGTGAAAAGTCGGACATCATCCACCACGATCCGGGTCAAAGACGGAGAATCCATCATCATTGGCGGTCTTTTGAGCAATGACAAAAAAAGAACCGTTTACAAGTTTCCACTTTTACATAAGATCCCCTACGTGGGAGAAAAAATATTTACAAGCAACAATGTTGTTGAGCGGAAAACCGATCTTATAGTTCAGATCACCCCAAAAATTGTGGTGGATGCCTACACCGGTATCACCAAAACAAACGATATGATTAATTATGAAAAGAATGTGATGAATACCAAACCATCATTCCAACGAGGAGAATAATCATGAAAAGGATTATAACTCAATTTTTATTTCATATTCTGGCAATCTCATTGGTAGTCCATTTTTCATGCGATGACCGGATTCCCGATGATAGTGCAACCGCTGAAAGCGGTTCTTTGTCCCTGGTCACCCGTTTTATTGTGGGTTCCACTTCAAATCCAGTCATTGTAGGGGAGGTTTTGTCCAATCCCCAAACCAGTGCAGTTGTTATTGCCCGGCTCGTAGATGGGGATGGAGGTGGAGTGAATGGAAAATCATTAATTTTTTCCGTTTCTGGGGTTTCCGGCAGTTTTGACACTAATGATCCTACCACTAAGTATATACCAAATTTTAAGGAATATGGTTTTCCCGACCTAGGCGGCAATGGCTATGCCCTGGCCCGGTTTACGCCTGACTTGAATGAGAAAAAAATTGAGACCACTAGTTCATCCGGGGCCATCATAACAGTTAAATATACCAATGATATTATCGATAATGTGGAATTCTCCGTTTATAATGAACCGGATCAGATCTGGCCATATACTATCAATATATCGGCAGATGATCAGGTAGACTTAGGCGGAAGTACTGATTTTGTGGTTTTATTGGAAAACGCCTATGGCGATGAACTTTCTGGTGTGAATCTGACTCTGGAATCTGAACAAGGCAGTCTGCTCTGCGCGGATACCTGCTTTACAGATGATGCCGGCAAGATCAACACGGTATTCGAAGCTTACAGTTTTAATGAGAATGTGGGACCAGGAACAGTGAATGTAAAATTTTATCATCCGGAAATACAGGATAGTGTTTCTGTAGCACAACAGATCATTATTGGTTCGGAAAGCGCTGTAGGATACTGCGCCTACATTGAAATACCGGCGTCAAATCCGAGCAGAATTGTTGTAAGAGATGGGGGCGGTATTGAATCCACAGATATCAGAGCAAAAGTATATGACGATAATGGGAATCTTATTACCACTCCGACCACAGTAAATTTTACACTTGAACCAGTATTGAATGAATCTTACCTAAACTCACCAGGCCAGAAAAGCGTGTACGTACAGACAGTTAACGGTATTGCAACTGTCTCTATCAATAGCGGTACTGAACCTGGACCGGTCAGGGTAATTGCGACCACGAATACAAATGAAACTACTGTATGTGACAGCAGCAATAATGCCCTGGAAAGTATTGCCGTTCCTGTGATTATTGCTTCGGGTGCGCCCTACCATATCGAAGCTGAATATGACCCGCAGGCAACCGAAGCGATTGGCGGCGGGTTTTACCGTACGGAATGCGCAGCAATTGTTTCCGATATCTGGTATAATCCAGTGGAGGATTCCACCTATATTTATTGGAGCATAGTCCCCATACCTCCAGACACGGTGATTGATGCGTTTGTGGAGGGTGTCAGTTTCAGCAATAATGAAAATTTGAATGGGGAAAGTTTTTCTGGAGTGGCATTTTCCCAGATTACTTATTCCACGGATGCCATTGGCGATATTGGACGTGTCAGGGCCTTAACCTTTGGAGCAAATGGGGATACAGTCTCAGCGCTTATTAATGAAGATGAAGGCGATGCGACTTTATTTTTCATGCCTGGTCAGGTCACATTGATGTCCAGTTTTCAGTACTGGGATTTTACACTGCCAATGGCCACAACGGAAGCGGTTGTGGAGATTACAGCAATTGTAATTGATTTTTACGGTAATCCTGTTGCCAATGCCCCGATTGCCTTTGGCGGTACAGGTGTTTCAGTATGGGGTGAAGTTGGTTATGAAGCTTACCAGGATGTAGGCGTTAATGGTCTTGGTGCTGGCGACGATTGTTTTACCTGGAGAGACTATGGAACGGATGATAATCCGGAGACCATGGATTGGGGTACATGGAACGATGACCATGATGCCATTGATACTACAGGTGACGGTAATTGGGATGTTCGCGAAGTATCAGAACATTTCGATGATTTTGGTATAGACGGCATTGATAACACCTTTGACGTAGGCGAAGGTGACGGTGAATGGAATGGGTATCATATGATTGGTTGTGAAGCGGTTGTAAAGACAGATGAAGATGGCCAAGCGAGGATTCTGGCGACCTTTCCTAGGGAATTATGCATCTGGCAGAGTACGGATGATGAGAACGGCATATGTACTTTTGAAGATTTTACAGCGACCATCAGCGCCACCCTGCTGATTCCGCAGATCACTGCCAGTGATCCATTGGATATTCAACTGGTACGTTCACCCACGAATGTAGGTTGCCCTTAAAGTTATACTTTAATAATATTGAATATATATTATGAACACAGAATTTAATCCACAGTTTTCCAGGATTGGCGAAATCCTGGTTCACCAGCAGAAGATCTCAGAAAGTCAATTGAACGAGGCCCTGGTCCAGCAAAAGAATACCCATGAAAAACTGGGTCAAACACTAATGGATATGAATTTTATCAATGAAGATGACTTGATGACTGTTTATTCCATGCAGCTGGGATATAAAAAAGCGGATAATTTTATTCTGCTGGATGCGGATTCCACCGTTGCAGCCATGATCCCGGAGGATTTTGCCAGGACTAATCGTGTTATGGCAGTAAGTAAAAATGAAACAACACTGATGGTGGCCATGGAAGATCCGGAAGACCTGGTGGCCATTGATTCTATCAAGAGACTGACAAAACTGAATCCGGAAATCCTTGTGACCGGGCCGACACTACTGGAAAAGGCACTGGAAAAAGTATACGGTGAAATCCAAAAATCAGCGGAAGTGGATGAAGCCATCTCTGGAATCACAGTTATATCCGGTCAGGAAGGATCCGAAGAATTAGTTGATCTTTCCCCTGATAAAGCTTCAGCAGAAGATGCGCCTATTGTAAAACTGGTGAACCTGATCCTTCAGGAAGCGATCAAGGAACGGGCCACAGATATTCATCTTGAACCCCAGGAAGGGCAGGTTACAGTGCGGATTCGTATCGATGGTGTACTACAAATAATCATGACCCCGCCAATTTCATCATTAAGCGGTCTGTCCACAAGAATTAAAATTTTGTCCAAATTGAATATTGCGGAAAAGCGTTTGCCTCAGGATGGACGTTTTTCCATTAAGGCTCCCGGGAAGGATATCGATGTTCGTGTTTCCATTTTGCCAACGGTTTACGGGGAGAAGGTTGTCATGCGCCTTCTGGATAAGACTGGTTTTGATTTTAATCTGTCGTCCCTGGGTTTTCCCCAAGCCAATCTTGGTATATTTAAAAAAGTGATCAATCAGCCTTATGGACTAGTGGTGGTCTCCGGGCCTACAGGATCGGGGAAGTCTACATCTCTATACGCATCCCTGAAGGAAATAAAAAATGAACGTACCAATATTACCACGGTGGAAGACCCAGTTGAGTATCAGCTGGACGGTATCAACCAGGTACAGGTTTTTGAGGACATTGGTTTGACATTTGCAGGTTCCCTGCGTTCCATACTACGTCAGGATCCTGATATATTATTGATCGGGGAAATTCGAGATGGCGAAACGGCAGATATCGCAGTAAAATTCGCGCTCACTGGCCACCTGGTATTTTCCACTGTCCATGCCAATGATGCTCCTGGTACCATCACCCGATTGCTGGATATCGGCATTGCTCCATTCCTGGTTGGATCTTGCTTAAACCTGGTCATGGCCCAGAGACTGGTGCGGCGTCTTTGTGCTAAATGCAAGGAGGAGTATACACCTACGAAAGAGGAATTGGCTTTTATTGGCTTGGATTCTGGTCGTGTTAAGGAAGATTTGTGGCGGGGAAAAGGATGTGCAGAATGCCGGAACACTGGTTATCGCGGCCGTACTGCCATTTTTGAAATGATCCCAATGTCACGCAACTTACGCAGCCTTGTATATGATAATGCAAATGAAGATGAAATTCGAGAAGCAGCTCTGAAAAACGGTATGACAGCACTTCGGGAAGCAGGCATAAAAAGAGTCCTGGATGGTACAACAACCATTGAGGAAATCTTACGTTCAACAGTAGAAGAATTGTAATGTCAGTATTTCAGTATTTAATAAAAGACCTGGAAGGGAAACGGCAAGAAGGCGAAATCCGTGCAGAATCACTGGATCTGGCTGTGCAGAAACTTACTACCGGCGGTCAAATGGTTATTTCTCTTAAGGAAGCGGATGACACATTGGATTTTCTGGGGCCTTTTTTAGATGAAATCCAGCTCTCTATTGAAAAAATTAAAAACCGAATTCCATTATCCAATATTGTGTTCTTTACGCGCCAGCTGGCGACCATGTTCTCCGCCGGCCTGACCCTGGAGCGTGCGATTCAGAGTCTGTCTGTGGAAGAAAAACATAAAAAATTCAAAAAAATACTCATCACTGTTGGTGATAATATCAGAAAAGGTATGAATCTTTCTGAATCATTAACCCGGCATCCCGGCGTATTTAACAATTTATTTGTTGCTATGACTAAAGCCGGTGAAGTGAGTGGAAACCTGAACGAAATTCTTGACCAGTTGGCATCCTATCTGGAAAATCTGGATGATACGCGAAGAAAAGTAAAATCGGCCATGAATTATCCTGTCTTCATGGTTATTTTCCTCGGTGTGATGCTTTCAGCCATGTTTCTCTGGATCATCCCAAAGTTCTCGGATGTCTATGCACAACTGGGCGCAAACCTGCCGTTGGCCACAAGAAAGTTAATGGAGTTCAGTGCCTGGTTCAGCGAGAATGCGGGACTCATGATCTTTGTTTTCCTGGTTTTCATGTTTGTATTATGGCTGATTTCAAAGACGCAGCGAGGCGGGTTTGTTCTGGATGCCATAAAACTGAAGTTGCCCGTATTTGGTGCTCTCATCAATCAAACGATCCTGAATAAATTTTGTAAAACATTTGGTATTCTTCTGGGTGCCGGTGTTCCTGTATTGGAATCAACTTCCCTTTTAAAAAAGGTGGTAGAAAATAAGGTATATGAAAAAGCAATTGCAGACGCTTCAGATTATATTCGGGATGGGTATAATATATCCACAGCCTTGAGACGCACTGAAGTTTTTCCTTCCATTCTGCTGCAATTGGCATCTACCGGAGAAGATACAGGTGAACTGGATGACCTCCTGGACCGGGCTGCAGATTATTACCAGAAACAAGTCAATGCACTCGTGGAACGAATGACCACATTGATTGAGCCATTGCTGATCCTGGTGGTAGGGGCAGTGATTGCTCTAATGGTTGTTCTTACCTATCTGCCTGTATTTCACCTGGGCTCAGCGCTGCAGTCGGGTTTATAATAATGACTGCTGTGTATTTACTATTGGCAGGGGTTGCGGGAGTGTTGGGCGGTTCTTCCTTGAAACTGGCAATTAACTGGCTGGAAATTGATAACTACCATATCCGTGGAAATAATTATATTCTAGAGATAATGTGCGGGATACTGTTCCTGTGGGCATTCTCAAAGCTGCCAATCACGGAGGCGATACTTTTTTCATCTGTGGCCGCCATGTTGATTGCAATTGGACTGGTAGACCTTCATACCATGCAAATCCCACTTCTTTTTATCCTGGGCGGGATCTTATTGGCTCTGGCTGGATTTTTACTTGGCCTGATAACATGGACTGCCGTACTCTGGGGAATATTTATTGGTGCTGTTATCCCCGGTATGATTATGGGCATAACCTGGCTCATTACGAAACGACAGGGAATGGGGTATGGTGATATCCAATTGGGGATTGTGCTGGGCGCCTGGCTGGGGCCAATGCGAATGGCCCTGACGCTTTTTGGGGCAGCTGTACTCAGTTTATTCATCTGGATATTTGTTTCTATCCACAAAGGCTTTGATCGGGACAGAGCATTGCCTTTTGCACCTTTTCTTGCGGCAGCCGGAATCGGGATATATATAGGCAGTGTATATTATCCATCATTTTTTCACCTATTCATTACTCAATAAAGGAAACTATGGAGAACAGAAGACTACTTTTCATCAATTTAATAATATGCACACTTATTTTTGCCACTGAGTCCTCGGGAAGGCGATCATATAATGGTTTTTCTTCCATGGAGTCTGTTCAAGGGGAAATGATCCACTACCAGACCCCGGAATTTGAATTACAGCAGGTTGGCTCAGCAGGACAGACCTTTGTGAGACCTGTAATGAAGAATTCAGGCACTGTCGTTACACCTGGTCAACCCTTCTTGCCCTCAACCAGTACCTATTATGCGGTTGAACCGGGTACATTGTTCGATGTAAATGTTACAGTAATCTCATCGGAAACAATACAAAATGTAGACATTGTCCCCCTGGATGGATGGGATTCAGAGGGAGCCGGTGATCATATTGCTGCGGATGATCCATATGGGATCAATGAATTGTTCCCTGCTGAAATTGTATCTGTTTCAAACTCGATTGTTTTCAGGGAATTATCTTTGCTGCAGGTGACTATGACACCGTTCCAGTACAATCCGGTTACCAAGGAACTTGTTATTATTCACCAGGCGGATATAGAACTGGTGGAAAATGGCAGCTGTGAACTACCATTCATTCCCGGGCGTCGCTCCAGGGCATTTGAATCACTCTATCAATCCATGGTTGTGAACTACGGGGCACTAGACAGGACTTTAACAGAATACCAACGGCCATCGATCCTGTATGTCCTGCCCAGTAATATTGGCAATCTATTAAACACGGTTCAAATTCTCATGGATTGGAAATACCGGGTTGGGTATGAAGTGAATTATGTATCCTCATCTAATGTGGTTAATAACAAGAATAATTTGAAGGATTATATTGAAAATGCATATGAAACCTGGGAACACCCGCCTGAATATGTGACCATAGTCGGCGACGCAGAAGGCAGCTATGATATTCCAACATGGAACGAAAGTTGGAGCGGGTACAATGGTGAAGGAGACCATCCTTATGCTCTACTGGAAGGGGGTGACCAATATCCCGAAGTGTTTCTGGGCCGCATATCTTTTGATACCCAATCAGACCTGCAAACTCAGATCGGTAAACTGCTGCATTATGAATCTACACCATACATGGGAGAGAACTGGTTTCAAAGAGCGTGTTTAGTGGGTGACCCATCTTCCTCAGGAATTTCATGTATCATTACGAATGAACATATCCATGAGATCATGGATTTGGTCGGGTTTGAAGAGATCAATACAATCTATAATGGTTCTTTCGCCAGTCAGATGACTGCGGGTATCTCCGCAGGCATATCATTTTTTAATTATCGAGGCTATTGGGGTGTCAGCGGCTTCAATTCCAATAATGTTAACCAGACAATAAATGGATATATGCTTCCAGTGGCGACTGTCATTACCTGCGGAACTGGTTCCTTTGCCAGTGGGGAATCATTATCAGAAGCATTTACACGTGCGGGCACTGTTTCCAACCCCAAGGGAGCTGTTGTCTGTATAGGGACGGCTACATTGGGGACACACACCATGTTTAACAACATCGTGGATATGGGTTTCTATTATGGTGCAATGATCGAGGAAATTGAATCTGCCGGCGGCGCGCTGATGTATGGGAAAATGATGCTGCATAGGAATTATCCTTCAAATCCAAATAATTATCCAAATATTTTCTCGCATTGGAATACGTTGATTGGGGATGCCTCATTACAAATGTGGACAGCCTATCCGCAGCCGCTTAATGGCGATCATACATACGCAGTCACCAAGGGAACCAATTATATAGATATTATCATAAATGGAGAAAATGGCGGTGTGGAAAATGTCTGGGTTACCATTTTAATGGATGATGAAATATTTGAGTCAGGATACACCAACTATGAGGGTGAGGTGCGCCTCCCGATCACATCTGCTGAGGAAGGTGAAGTATTGCTAACGGCTACAAAACGAAATCATTATCCATACCAAAGCTCATTCCAGATCTATGACCCAGGAGTTTCAGTGCATATCAACCCAGAACTGATTACCATTGATGATGATAATGATGGTGCTTCCCAGGGAAATAATGATGGCGAGGCCAATGGCGGGGAAATCATTGAATTATTTGCCGGCATAACCAACTACGGCAGCCAGAATGCTGCAAATATCAGTGGAACTCTGGTCTCTGAAAATCCCAGTGTAACAATTCTAACTGCTCAGGCTGCGTATGGTAGTTTGCTTGCCGGAGAATCTGCGATGGCGGACGAACCTTATATTATTTCATTGAACAATGGTCTCTCGGAAGGTGCGGACCTGCATCTTTCCCTTAATCTGGAGGATAGTACCGGTAGTTCCAGCAATGGCGTCGTTTTGGTAGATGTAGCCGGGAATATGATCGTTGCTGCGGAAATAGATGTAGTTGGCGAGCCGGAAGATGTATTGACGCCCGGGGAAACATCCACTGTAAAAATACAGTTGATGAATATGGGAACCACAGCTGCGGAAAATATTGTAGGTACGATTACCAGCCCATCGCCATTTATTGAAATCCTGGATGGCACCGGTGCCTGGACGGCGATCCCTGCTAACGGCACCATGGATAATAATGATAATGCTTTTGTGATCAGTGCCCTGGAAGAAACAATTCCAGGAGCCACGGCTTATTTAATGGTCAATATTGAAACAGGGAGTGGATATACATCTAATTCTGTCCTGGAAATCCAGATCGGAACTCCCACGGTGTATGATCCTGTGGGCCCTGATGCCTATGGATATTACATCTACGACAGCGGCGATATTAACTATGTATTATCGCCCAGCTATAATTGGGTAGAGGTAGACAGCCGTTACGGCGGGGAGGGTACCTACCTTAGTTCGCTTTCCGATAACGGCAACAACAGCGACGATGTGGAAACAATTAATCTTCCATTCATGTTTACAATGTATGGACTAGAGTATAATCAAGTCAGCATTTGTTCTAATGGCTGGATTTCCATGGGTGATACAGACATGGAATCCTTTCGCAATTACCAGGTCCCGGGCGTAGGCGGTCCCAGCCCTATGATCGCTGTTTTCTGGGATGATTTGAAGCTTACCAACGGCGGCCGGGTATATACATGGTATGATAATGAGAATCATAAATTTTATGTACAATGGTCCCGGGTAAGAACGTATCAGAATAATTCAGCTGAAAATTTTCAGGTCATCCTATGCGACCCCGATTATTATTTAACTCCCACCGGGGATGGTGAAATCCTGATCCAGTACGAAAACTTCAATAATACATCCTATGGTGAGTATAGCTGGAGCCAAGTGCATGGCGATTATTGTACGGTTGGGATTGAAGACCATACCATGACAGTTGGGCTGCAATACACTTTCAACAATACCTACCACCCGGCGGCTATGGTGCTGGGTGATGAAACCGCACTTCTGATTACAACACGAGGCAGTGATATCAGGCTGGAAGGTGATTTGAATGTTGACAATTCCATGGATGTATTTGATATATTACTGTTAATCGATCATATCCTGGGTTACGTTGACCATATTAATCCATATTTAGCGGATATTAACGGTGACGGCATGGTGAATATCATGGATATGATCCGGCTTATCCAACGGGTCATGGAATGGTAGCCTGAATTGCTTTTACATGTCATCTTTCTGCCTTATAGCCCTTAGAGGCTCCACCTGAAATCCAATGACCATAATACCGCTATTTGTTCTAGGCATTCTCACCACTATACTATGTGCCGCCGGTGTCATTGAATATTACCATCATCAGAGATCTATCGCTGCCATCCCGATTCGTATCCATGTGAATGGAACCCGGGGGAAGTCCAGTGTTACCCGTCTTATCGCGGCCGGACTGCGGGAAGCAGGAATTCGAACATTTGCCAAAACAACCGGTACCGCCCCCAGGGTGATTGACGCGGCGGGGAAAGACCGTATTATCCATCGTCTGAGATCTCCCTCTATCGGGGAGCAGGTCCGCCTCTTAAATTACTTTTCCCAAGAGAAATCTGAAGCTGTGGTTATGGAATGTATGGCCGTGCAGCCCCAGTATCAGTGGATCTCGGAACACCAGATGGTGCGTTCCCATTTCGGTGTCATTACTAACGTACGTCCGGATCATTTAGAAGAAATGGGCCCTACACTGGATGATGTGGCCCATTCTTTATGCAATACTGTTCCTGTGGGTGGTAAGCTGGTCACTGGAGAAGATCAGCATCCTGAAATCCTTAAGAAAGTCGCCGAAAATAATGGAAGCATGTTTATTCGATCCGATGAATCATCTGTTACTGAAGGCGAATTGGATCAATTTTCTTACATGGAGCATCCTGCCAACGTGGCAGTTGCACTGGATGTCTGCCAGGAAGTGGGTGTACAAAGGGAAGTTGCCTTGACAGGTATGCAGAAGGTTCAGCCGGACCTTGGGGCATTGATTGCCTGGAACCTGGAAAAGGATGAGAAACGAATTCAATTTGTTAACGGCATGGCAGCCAATGACCCGGTTTCAACACTCCAGATCTGGAGATTTGTCATTGACCGCTACCCCGGTGAGGGCGGAACCTGTGTTTTTTTCAATTGCCGGGACGATCGTCCTGCCCGGACCCGGCAGCTCATTGAACTGACCCTGAAAGAAATCAAACCAGACCATTTTATTATTCGGGGTGACAAGATTGAAAGAACGATCGTAAGGGTCCGAAACCATTCTCCGGCCACAAATATACAGGCCGTTGGGCTGAGTCAAAACCTGGATTTTGTGGTGAACCAGTTAATGGACCTGCCTCATGATACGCTGATTTATGCCATTGGGAACCAGGTGGGCGCCGGCCAGGAAATCTTAGCCAAGCTGGGGAGGTACAGGCACCATGGCTGAAATCAGCATTGGACTGGGAATCGTTTTGAGCCTGCTCTTATCTGAAACCCTAGGTGTAACGGCAGGAGGGATTATTGTACCCGGTTATATTTCACTTTATCTGCACCATCCGGTCCAAGTCGTAGTGACGTTTTTAGTAGCGATTTTGGTCTGGGGAATTATCCAAGGAATGGGAAAAATAACGTTTCTGTATGGAAAGAGACGCATCGTTCTGGCGCTTTTGTTAGGTTTCTTTTTCGGTTACATCTCACGGAATTATTTATTTTTTCCCATTGAATTTGGCCGGGCGGCTGTAATCGGGAACATTATTCCCGGCTTGATCGCAAACTGGATGGACCGCCAGGGGGTAACCCGGACGATGGCCGTTGTGTTAATCACGGCTGTTTTGGTCAAATTGATTGTTTTACTTTTATTTGACGGGGTTCTTTTTGAATAATTATATCAAACAGCCCTTTATCCCGGCAATCCAGAAAACGTCCACCCTGGTTTCCCTATCCGTATTGTCATTGGTCTGCTTCCTGGTTTCATACCATTCGAGAAGGATCGATATATCGCCCACTTACAGTCAAAAGGTGGAAGCTGCGAAACTGATGGAAAAGGCTATGGCTGCCCTCAAGGAATCGAGGATGGAACAGGGTATTTTTATTGATATTGAAAATGATCCCAACGAAACCGGTTTGGTGGGCAGCCCTTTCAGTCTTGTCACCACAGATGAGGGTGACCTGGATGCAAAGTTGACCACATTGGACCCGAACTTTGCCGCGGCCATGGTTGAACTCATGTCGCGGATCAATCTCCAGGAAAACGATACTGTAGCGCTGTTGATGACTGGTTCCATGCCCGGGGCGAACCTGGCAGTGCTCACGGCCTGCAAGGCTCTGAATATTTATCCAGTTGCAATCACTTCGGTGGGGGCGTCCCAGTGGGGCGCAAACCAGGTGGATTTTACCTGGCTGGATATGGAATCCATCCTATTTGAGAATCAATTGATCCCTGCCCGCAGCATAGCAGCCTCTATTGGAGGCAGAAATGATATGGGTCGGTTATTGTCACCCGCCGGCAGGAAAATCATTAAGGACAATATTGAAGTCTATGGCCTGCCTTTGATCCGGAAAAGTAAACTGGCTGAAAATATCCAGGAAAGAATGGAACTGTTAGCCTCTATTCATCCTATCAGCGATTATGAAGCATTCATCAATGTAGGCGGCGGTGTTGCCAGCCTGGGTACCAGTTTTAATTTAAAACTCCTGCCCCCAGGCGTTGTGAACAGGACGAACGTGACTGATATTTTCCGGCCCGGCGGAATTGAAGGGGTTTTGCCCAAATTTGCAAAAGCCAATGTTCCTGTCCTGCATATCCTGAACATCAGATCCCTTACGGAACAGTTTAATATGCCTTTTGCCCCGATCCCAATTCCGGAAATCGGCGTGGGAAATTTATATGCAGAAGAGCGTTATAATCTTTGGGTGGCCGCCATTTGCCTATTCGTGGTGGGCGGCGGTGTATTCACTGTTGGTTATCAAAGTAAAAAGAAAATCACAGAACATTTAATGCAGCATGAGCCGGACAGTTTACTCTAGGTCACTTTTATTCATCCTGGCGGCGGCCTTAAGCTTACCCCTGGAAGCAAAACTTCTGAAACCAAGTATGAATGGCGAAGAGAAGGAGATTTTGATAGTGAACTCCAAGCGGCGACTCTATTATCCTATTGGGGGTGAAGGACTCCAATATATCGTCGAAGGACCAACCCGGCTGGAATTCATTTCCCGGTATCCCGTTATTAAAAAGAAAAAACAGAGTCATCCCTATCATTTTACCATCGTTTTGGACGGGGAAGATACGGTGATGGTTAATCATCGGTACAAGGTCCAGAAATCGATCAGATCTGTCCAGCATCCCAAACATCGTTATACCTATTCTGGGAATTATTTTATCAATCTGGGGCAAGGAACCCACAATATCGAATTGCTGCATGGCGATGGATTGAAATATCCTGTACTACTGCGGGTTTTAGCTAAGGAATTTGAATCTTTGGGGAAACATAAAGAGATCCTCATGCCCATGGTCTTCCAGCGTACCGTTAAACTGGTTTCCAACAAAAAGGAAGTCGATTATTATGAGTGCACTCATGAACTGCCTCTCCAGGTGGAAGCAGATGGGAAAAAGACGCTTAGAATCATGAACCGGCTGGAATTCTCCGGCGCCATGGGACAGGAGGAATCATATCGCCTCCGTGTGCGGAAAGGGGAAAAAATTGTAGGGACATATTATTTCAACACGGAGCGGTCATCCGAATCCAGGATCCTGGGAAAAGCTGACAGGGTTCCGGGAAGGTGGCGTTCCTGTGAGATCACTGTACCGCAAGGAAAACATACCTACTCTATGGAAGTTGCCGATAGGGGGAAAACGGTCCTAACTCGTTTTATATTGTATTGATGATACTGCGAAAACCAATTCTAGTTAGTGTTATTATTTTATCCTGGATTTTTCCGGGGACACCCCTGGAATATGCCCTTCAGTTCACCACGGGATACGACAGTAACGTGATGCGCTTTTCTGCGGATGAATATCTGCAGGCAGCACCGGCCTCAGATGTAATGGGTGGCGCAGATACCTTTGACAGTTTTGTTTATAAACTGGGGTTGTCAGGGGAAAAAACCTTCTGGAATTCACGAAAAAAATCGTTCATAGTATCGGGAAATATTCATTGGTCAGACTACCGACACCATCCGCAGCGAAAATATGGGTCCGGCGGATTTCACATGCAGTTCAAATGGGGTTCATACAAAAATATTAAATACTCACTCCGGCATCTGGACCGATTCTACCTTCGCCACTACATAAACCGGGATATAAGTAATACATTCATGGAGTCCTGTGCGTTTACTGACCAGAACCAGAGTATAACATTCACACAGAGAGTAGGTAGAAGAGAATGGTTTAACCTATCGGCGGGTTTTTTGCAGCGATACTATGATAGGCCATTTACCGAATTCGATTTAGATATCACTTATATTCGTGGTAAGATAAATAAGCGATTCAACAATTTTGGAACAGTCGCTTTCCAGTTTGAAAGAGGCATTGCGGAAAACATCACCTTTGGAAAAACAGCAAAAGCCAGTGAATTAGATCGTTCCTATAAAACCATGGAATGGTATATGCCGATTCGGATTCAAAAACGAATCCCTTTTTTGAATGAAGTTGGAATTTCTGCCAGGACGGAAACCCGTATTTATGTTGCGGAGGATCCAGATGATCCCCTTCATTCCGGCCGGAACCACTTGGATACTAAATATGACTTGTGGTTGAAGAAAAGCATAACTGAAACTGTGAATGTAACTCTCACGGGACGTTACCGTACTCGGGTTACCAATTCAGGGTTTGAGTGGGTAGAAGATCTGAAAAGTTTTCAATTGCTGCAAATGTGGTGTAAAATAGAATGGGACCTGATTTATGACCGGTATTAGAACAATTTGTGCCGGTGTATTGGCGGCTCTCATCATGGGCTGTATGGAGCCGGTTACGGAAAATCTATGGACTCTAAATAGAATTGCCCAGATGGAGACAGAAGGATACTGCCGTGATATTTTTATTTCGGGGGATTCTGTTTTTGTCGCTGCTGGTCAGGCAGGCGTTCAGTTGTGGGATATTTCCAGCATTACTACGCCAATGAAGGTATGGGAAATGACTCTATCAGACCTGGGTGCGAGCAAGGAAATAACCCAGGTGGAATATGAAGCATCCATCAGACAACTTTTTGCCCTGGAGAGCAATGAACGTCCCATCCACATCGATTTATCCCAGGATGACAGTGTAGTAGTAGCAGGTCAGTTTTCCAGTGAACAAACAAAGGAATTCCGTGTAATTACAAACAGCAGTAGTTCATTTACTGTTTATGCCGCCGATAATGATGATGGTTTAAAATGGAGCAGGTTTGATTATGATCCCGGTTTCGGCCTGTGGTTTAATTCAGCTGGTGATGAAATTCCCAGCCACGGCAATCCCAACGGCATTGATATTTATGAGAATGAAATAATCCTAACATTAGATCAGCTGGGTATCGAAGCATTTCATCATGATGCAGGCAATATTTCCAGCAGTTATCGTATAGACCTGGATGGGAATGCGCGGTCTATTACCATGATTAATGGTGACGAATTTTATGTCGCTTGCGAAGAAGGCGGCGCCTATAGATTGAATATGGGTTATTCATCCCAATGGAGTAGTGAGATTCAGTTTGCTGAAGATCTCTATGTAACCCATGTCGCTAATAATCAATATCAACTGGCACTGTCCTGTTCTGGTAATGGCCTTGTTTTGTATGAAGCGGGTTCAGATTTTTCCATCTATGAAAAAGGCATACATGATATCGGCTATGTCTATCACACCGAGTTTTCCAAAGGCTACCTTTTTGCTGCAACAAGAGAAGGCTTGCAAATTTTCGAGATTGTTGAATAATAGGGCCAAAATGAAAAAACTTTCTTTGATATTGTTGGCATTCACTGTTTCTTTTGCTCAGGACTTTAGTTCAGCCACTGGTGCTCCCATTCGTCAGGGCGTACACATCGAATGGTTCAGAACAGTAGCGCCTGGCCATACAGGCGAGGCCATCTTCGTTTGGTCGGATACCCGCTTTGGTATGCGCAATATTTTTGCCCATAAGGTAAGTCAGACAGGTGAATTCCTGTGGGGAGAAAGCGGAGCGGTGGTAACAGATCTTCCTGGGCGTCAAGAGGACCCGGTAGCCATTACGGATGGGAATGGGGGAACATTCATTGCCTGGGTGGATTATCGTTTTGATGAAGAAGGCGATATTTTTCTTCAGCATATTGATGCGAATGGGAATCTGCAGCTGGATCCGAGTGGTGTAGCCCTGGCTCAGGTGCCAGGAAGGCAACTTACCATCAATATGTGTACTGACAGCCTTGGGGGCGTATTTGTTACCTGGCAGGACAAACGGGGCGGTGTGGATGATGATATTTACGGTACGCACGTTTCCGTTGATCATGAAATTATATCACCCGGGATTGGTGTGGCTATCGTCATTGAAGGCGGCAACCAGAATGCCAAATCCATCGAATATGCGGGAACCAATGAAGCATTCATTGCCTGGGCTGATTTCAGGCAGGGTGCTAATGCAGATATTTATGGGCAAATATTGGATACGAATATGTCTGCAACTTTTGAAGAAAATGGAATTCCGATTGCCAATACAACTGACCAGGAACTAAGCCCCAGGGCAACTTATGTAAATAATGGTATATCTTTCATCACCTGGAAGAGAGGTGATGAAAATTCGAAGATATTTTATCAATTTGTTCATTCTGAAGGTCTGGTCTTTGATGATGCGAAAACCATATCTCTTTTCGATGCTGTACAAACCTCTCCAAGGGTAAAAAGAAATTCGACAGGCGAAGTTTTTGTTAATTGGACAGATTTAAGAGATGATCCTGTTAACGGGGACCAATATTTCCAGAAAATTGATGCGAATGGTGACATTCAGTGGGAGGAAGGTGTACGCCTTGATCCGGCAGATGATTTAGATTTTAGTACCCGGTTTACCGCAGGTGCCAGCGGCGACCTGCACGTGGTCTGGGAGCGTGGAACTTTTCCGGAAGTGGATATTATGTACCAGAATATCGATTCAGCAGGAAACCATTTCCTGGCTGACCCTGTAAATGTATCCGCTGCAGATGGGCACCAGTTTTCGCCCATTGTAACCGGGGATATTGACAATGGTCTTTATATGGTTTATGCCGACCAGGGAACGGGGAGTATTGACCTTAAAGTCCAACGAATCGATCCTGCCTATGAACCCCATTGGAACAATGGAGGTATCACGGCCATGACTGGTCTGGATGGTGATGTAAATTATACCAGACCCTTCCGCATTGATGATGAAGACCTTTATTTGCATTGGGAGGATAATCGGGCAGAAAAAAAGATATACGGTACGCGGATCACTGGGGAGATAATCCAGTACGAAAATGGAAGGCAGTTGACGTTTGGAGATAATTCATCATCAGAAACTGACTTTTCCACCCCGAAAGTGATCCAAACCGAGTATGGAATCTTTTCAGCCACATTTGATGGATCAGCATCCCCAAAATTTATCCGCATCAACAAATTCGATGACATGTTGAACAATGTGTGGGATTCAATAGGCGTTGCTCTGACGCCCATTTTTGATATGAGAAATGCGACTCTTGTGGGTGCTGGTGAAGGGGTGGGGTGTTTCTGGTCGGAGAGCCGAGGCCTAAATTATGATATTTATTTCCAAAGACTGGATGCCAATGGAAATCTCATTTTGGATGCGGAAGGGGTGGAAATTGTGAATTCCAGCGGAGATGATTATCTTCTGGAAGTGGTCCCAACGCCTGATGAAAAATTCCTGATATTTTGGATGGAAGATGCGTGGCCCGCAGCAAAACTCATGTATTCAAAAATAGATGGAAATGGCAATGTGGAAATTGGCTGGAACCCCAATGGGAACAGTTTGAATGTCGCCTCCTATGATTCCAGGTATCTCCAGGTAAAAAGAATAAGTGATGATATCGGTGTTTTGGCCGTCTGGGTCCAGCAGGGTAATGCTTCCGATATTTATGCCCAGCTCGTGGATTGGGACGGAAATCAGCTATGGGACAATGTAGGCATTATTATTTCGGATGCAGAAAATGACCAATCCAATTTCACCTTTGATTTCAACGAGAATCGTTCAAATTCGCTTCTGGTCTGGCAAGATTTTCGCAATGGCCAGAATTTTGAAATATTTGGACAAATCCTGAACTTGGAAACTGGGTCTCTTGACTCCGAACCTATCCAATTTACTTCTGTAGTGAACGATTCTCTCCACAATTATAATCCCACTGTTACATCCATCATGGAAAATGAATTTCTAGTGATCTGGGAGGATGGCCGAGGCTATTATAATGAAGATCCATTGCTGATTAATGGTGTGGACCTATACGGTGCAGGCTACATCATTGGGCAGGGCATGACAACAGACGTGAATGGAATCCCCATCTGCATTGCTTACCACAAACAGCAGCATGTGAATGTAACCCATCACACGGGGGAAGAATATTTCCTGGACTGGATTGACTACCGCAGTTCCGGTAAAGAAGACCTTGCCAATTACTACGGGCGTACGCTCGTGAAAGCGGAATTACTTACCAATGACCCGGGCTGTAATTGTGCCGTGCCCACAGAATTCAGCCTGAAACCAGCTTATCCAAACCCATTTAACGGTAGAGTTAATTTTGATTTTACCATGCCTGCCCGCGAAGCTATTGAGTTTAGGATATATGATATTAAAGGCAGGGTGGTTTCCGATAAATTGATCCTGCCAGGATTCGGAGGAAATTACCGGATTAGTTGGGATGGAAAAATGACCGATAGCAGGATGGCACCCAGCGGAATCTATTTTTATGAATTCAATACAAATAATGTAATAATAAAGGGTAAGATAACTTATCTTAAGTAATACATGAAAATTGTATTACTTATAATATTTTTCGGTACTTTATCCGGACAAGTCCTGGATGAGCGATACCATACCACGGAAGAGATTTACAGTTTTCTGGATTCGCTTAACCAACTGGAAGAATTGAATGGTTGGTTTCATTTGGATACTATCGGGTATTCCACCCAGGGAAACATCCCCATTCTTGCAGCTAAAATATCTGACAATGCACACATAAAAGAAGATGAACCCAGGGTCCTATTTGTAGGACAGGTTCACGGGGAAGAGATTCTAGGCGTCGAAGTGATCATGGAATTATTGAATGATCTTCTTTTCCCGGGCGCCAGTATGTACACCCATATGAACATTTTGAAGGAATACCTGGAGATCTGGCTTGTGCCGACAGGGAATCCTGATGGATTGAATGTGGTCCATGAAGGATTGGATGTGAGTTATCGGAAAAATAAACGAGACCTGTCCCCGGAAGGCTCATTTCCCAATGGGATATTTGATTATGATCCTGCCATTGGAAATGATGTGGACGGGGTGGATCTGAATAGGAACTTTGATTTTAACTGGGCCTTCGGAGATACATTCCTCGAGCCGGATAATTCCGATTATGGTGCCCATTTTGATTATTACAGGGGTGACGAGCCTTTCTCGGAAAGCGAGGCTATTGCCCTACGTGATCTGGCTATTGAGAATGATTTTGTTTTTTCCATTGTCTGGCACAGTTCCAGATCAGGGAACTTATCTGAAAAGGTATTTTCCTCGTGGCGGTGGGAAGACACCAAGGATTCTCCTGATCTTGATATCATGAAATCCATGGCTGATTATTTTGCAGGGCTGATGGAAACAGAGGATGGTACTGGCACCTATTTGTCCGTTTACAGCGTGTCTCGGAATGGAAAACTCCACGATTGGTTCTACCGGGAAACGGGGTGTATTCAATACCTTGTGGAGTGCGGCACAGCAAATTTGCAGCCGGACAGTGCTCTTATTGAGAGCACCATTGATCGTACCAAACCAGCTATGGTGTATCTTATGGATCGAGCCATTGGCTATCATACAGCTGAACAGCAGTGCAATTGCCCCCAAGTCAATGGGATTGTTTATGATGCATCGACAAACCAGCCCATTGAAGGAGCCATTGTAGAAGTGCTGGAACATACAGGTTCGGTTTTAAAACCGCGCTTAACAGACGAATTTGGTCGTTATAGACGTATTATGAATCCGGGTACTTATACAATATCAATTAGGGCGAGGGGGTATTTACCGCAAGAGATTACTGCAGTGACCAATAATAGTGGGATTACAACAGAAGATATTTTTTTAGAGCCGGCAGAAAACCACACTTTAACATTGAACTTACTGCACTCGACATTTAACATAGTGACTATTGAAGGATTTATTCAAAATGAATTCGGTGCGGAGGAAATTCAAATTACCACTGGAGAGAATGTTTTTGAACTACCAGAAGGAGGGTATACAGTTGTTTTCCCTATGGATAGCGAATTCCTTCCATGGGAAAAACATATATCATTAACAGGTGATTATTCCTGTATTGTGTCTTATTTAGAAGGGAATAAAATCATGTTGAGTGAATCCTGGCCATGGGAGAATGCGGAAGGACTCTGGTCAGCGGGCAATGTTGTCTTAAGATCTCAGGAAAATAGTTATTACAATAATGGCGATTCTACATTTACCACACAGTGGATGGAATCTAATCTAATCGATATTTCCGGTACAAATCGTGTCGTTGTATCAGTCAGGCATAAATTCGAAACTGAATGGGATTATGATCCCATTTCAATTGAAATTTTAGATGAGAATGAAAATGTTCTTGGTTCAAAATTATGGACCGGAGACCATTGGGATGAGTATCAGACTCATTTGATCTCTGCCATCTCCGAAACGGAATTCTCACAGGTAAAGGTGAGGTTGGAATTTTCTCCTGATCAAACAGTGAATTATCGTGGATGGGAATTGCAGGAACTTTCCCTTTATTCCAGTTTTGATGAATATTTGGATGTGGCAGAATCCACTGGCGGCAGATCGCCAAAAATTCCTATGATGATCAATGGGATTTATCCCAATCCGTCCAATGGCCGGCTCCAGGTCGATCTGGCTAATTATCCCGGCGGCAAGGGTACCATCCGTGTCTATAATCTCCTGGGGCAGGAAATCCTGGCTCATGCGTTGAATAATTTATCATCGGGAAGACATTTTCTGGATCTGAACTTGAATAAATTAAGCGACCGTCCCATAGGGTCCGGGATGGTGTTTATCCGAATGGAAACAGAGAAAGAACAGGTTGTAGAAAAATGCGTGTTACTCAAAAACTGATCTTAACTATTTTAACATTTTCGATCCTTTTTGGCGAAGGGATCTCCTTTCGCGGTAAATCCAAAAAACAACTCTTGGGACAGGCCGTACCTCTAGCCTTTGCTAATATTATTACTAATAATTACAATATACTGCCTTCCCAGATCAATCCACAGCGGGGGAGTTATCTTATCATTGTACCGGATGGGATCGTGAATTATTTGGGAGATTTCGTCGCGTTTAAGAATTCCCAAGGCTTTGATGTTGATGTTATATCATTGTCCGAAGCAGGAGAGTCGGCTGATGCGATAAAAATCACTATTGCCAATAAACTGGCTGAAGATCCAATGCTGGAATATGTACTGCTGATCGGTGATGTAGATGGTTTTGCAGAATTCCCATCTTTTTACTATGGACCAGAAAATGATGTATCTGATCAGAAATACACCCATATCCTGGGGAATGATAATATCCCTGATGTTTTTATCGGACGATTGTCGATTGATTCTTTATCGGAATTTGCTGTGGTTTTGGCAAAAACGATCAAATATACCCGGGATCCACTGGCATTCAATTCTGATTGGCTGGATCATGGACTTATTGTTGCGGGTAACTATTCCAATACTTATCCCATTCCCATTACACCGAAATGGACCTCATACTGGCTGCGGGATGAACTACTGGATTATGGCTACAGCCAGGTCGATACTATTTTTTACCCACCCGTGCAACAGGGGGCACCCTATATCATTGAATCCATTGACAACGGAGTCGGCATCGTCAATTACCGTGGCTGGGGCGACGCCAATGGCTGGCATTATCCTGAATTTCACGTGGATGACGTAAATGGTCTGAACAATGGTTGGCTTACACCGGTTTTCATGAGTTATGTTTGTAATTCCAATGATTTTGCCAATAATGTGGACCCATGCCTATCCGAAGCGGTTCTGCGTGGCGGAACTCCAACGGTGCCCAAAGGTGGTGTTGCGTTTATTGGTCCATCTGACCTTCACACCAGCACGAAGTTCAACAATGTTATAAATGCTTACATGTATGATGCCATGTTGAACCATGATGTATTCGAATTGGGACCTGCCATGCAGGCGGGGCAGTCGGGATTGCTCAAGGAATTCCCGGCACAGAATGGTCCTGGTGAAGCACAGGAATTTTACGCGCATGTGTATAATATTTTAGGTGATCCATCATTGCAAGTGTATGTAGACACTCCTGAAGAATTTACTATTGTTGTGAACGATATAAAGTCATCAGATCATTTTGTAGAAATTATACTAGTCGATCCAATTGGAAACCCTGTAAAGAATGCAGTTATAAGTATCATGGGAAATGGAGAATTACTAGCTAAAGGCATCTCAGATAATGATGGAAAATTTGTTTCATCGCTAAATTTAACTGACCTTTCAGCGATTGATGTTTATGCTAATAAGGGTGGTTTTATCCAAGGCCATGAAACAAGCCTTATTGATGATAATGAACAGGCGATACATCTATCTGGTATAATTATTGACGCTGGTGAGAACGGTTCTAAGCCCACTCTTGGATCTCCATTCACCTGTAATATAATATTGGAAAATGCTTCCAACTATACAGTCAGTGGATCTGGAGCAATGATAACATTCTCTAATAACGTTGTTCCTTCGTCCATTGATATCGATATCCCATCTCTTGCAGCAGGTGAGACCACAATAATTGGCGATATTGAATTGATTTCATATAATACGGATGTAAGCAACTTTATCATTGGAAATTTATCTTACAACACTGATATGGAAATAATATTTGATTTTGCAATTGACATTGAAATGCCTTTATTTGAGGTATCATTCGAAAACAATGTTTCTCCGAATTCTACTTTTGATCCGACACTTTTGGTTACAAATTTTTCGGATGCAACATATTCTGATATTTGGCTGAAGATCTCATGTCTTGAAGGGGCCACAGTAACCCTAAATGGTTCGTCGGATCAGTTTTCAACTTTTTCGGGATTCGAGACTTCATCGCAAGGTACGAACTATATAATTGATCTTGGTGACGTGGCCTATGGGAGCGATATAACTTTTCTTGTTGAATTCCAGAAAATGGAGCACACTATTTTCAGCCAGTCAGTTCCATTGCATATTGAACCTGCTTCAGAGAATCTCCCGATAGCGCCAAACAACTACGGGTATTGGGCTTATGATGATACGGATGCTGGATTTGATCACACACCTGCATTCAACTGGGTGGAACTGGATCCTGCACATGGCGGCAGCAATGGTACGCATCACCAGTTAGATGATGATGACCATGTGGATATTGAGCTGCCCTTTACATTCAAATATCACGGCATTGATTACAACAATATGACCATCAGTTCCAATGGTTGGACATCCTTTGAACCATGCTATATCGATTATTTCTGGAATATGTCCATTCCCATGTATATGGGTCCCAAAGCGCTGTTGGCACCTTTTTCCGATGATCTTGAGACTATCGATTCTGATGGTGACGGCAATATTGACGTGTGGATCAACGTGTACACGAAACACGATGAGGCAAACGGACGATTTATTATCGAATGGTCCAGGGCATTGAATGGCTATGATGAGATTACGGAAGAGACTTTTGAAGTGATTCTTTACGATCAAAATGCCATGCCGACCGAATCTGGCGATGGTGTGATAGATTTTCAATATTTGGAAGTGGAAGACGTGGATGTAACCAAAAATTATTCCACAGTAGGTATCGAATCGCCGGAAAAGAATTATGGTCTGCAATATGTTTTCAACAATGTGTATGCGCTGGGCGCAGCACCATTGGCTAACGAACGTGTGATCCGTTTTTCCACCCAAGCACCGGATAATTATGTGGCCCCCTTGGCAGTAGTGGATGGAGAATTAAACCCAAATGAATTCTCCTTGAGTCCCGCTTATCCGAATCCATTTAACCCGGTAACACATTTAGATTTAATAATCCCAACTACTGAAAGTGTGAAAATATCCATTGTGGATATTTTAGGTAGAGAAATCGCTGAACTTCACAGTGGAGTACTGTTTCAAGGTATATATAAATTCTCCTGGAATGGTACGAATCATTTGGGTCTTTCAGTCGCTTCAGGGACTTATTTTGCTGTAGCCGGATTCGAAAAAAACACTCAAATTCAAAAACTGCTATTGTTAAAATAATGAAACAATTAGTAAAAATTTATTCAGCATCCTGGTGTCAGCCGTGTAAATCCGCAAAACGATTGCTAACAGAACGTGGGTTGAAATATGAGGAAATAGATATTGAAGAAAGAGGATGGAGCAGGGAGGATCTGTTTGATTTGACTGGCGGTCGCACCGTGCCCCAAATAGTAATTGATGGGCAGCCTGTTGGTGGATATGATGAGTTACTTAAGTTGGACCATGAAGGAAAATTGAACGGTTGATCCAACCTTTGGCCAGAATTATCAGGGTTTTTGCAGTAGCGGGAACCCTGTTTTTGTTTTTTAACTGTTTCGGTCGCCGGGCCAAGGCAGAGGGTCCCCCTGATATACACACGGTGGCGGCAAACCGTCTTTCCATTGAACAGTGGAACGAAAATAATCGCAAGGATTTTATGGACCTGGGCATCCTAATGAAGGGTGAGATACCTGGATATTTATTTACCAATCTGAAAATCCACGATATCCTGATAGAAAACATGGAGATCATGGAAGAGAATCTAGATAATGTGGAGCGTTTGCAGCAGGATATGAACAGCATAATGGAATCACTGCAAGAATCTGATGGTGACAGTTTACAGTCGCTCATGGATGGTGAAACCAGTTATGAACAGGAAATCGGTTCGATATTCAGTGATATCAGGGATGCCCAGGCAGAGTACGAAAAGGGGAAGAAAGGACTGCGGCAAGGATTGAAAATGGACAGACGCAGGATTATTTTTATCCGGGATCAAACGCATTCCTGGAAAAAGGAGTTTCATCATCTGCGATATGAGCGTGCCGGACTGCAGCAGGCTGTTGAACATTTCAACGGCAGCCTTAACGAAGCAATCTTCACAGATAATCATTCGAAAAAAGAGATACTGGAATTATCCAGTAAGCTGGAGAAGTATCGTAATGAACTTGGCCAGATAGAATTATTTATTGCTGAAAGCGAACGTATCGCCTGGGAAGAAACTGGCGCATGGGTATGTATTCGGCCCATGTTGACCTTTCAAGAGGGTGAATTGCGAAGAGGAGTTCCCTTGGCTTGTGAACAGAAATATGAACAGGGACTGCGCGATTATAAACGAATCCTCCGGGATATGAGCATAGAATTGGATTCAATCTGATTTTTTAAGGTAAGTGACCTTGTACAGGAACCGGTTGGATCGGCCTGTGGCCTGGATGAGATATACACCGTTTGCAGCTTGCCCGCCGTTGTTGTTTTTGCCATTCCAGGTTATGGAAACCACTTCCGGTTCCGGAAAATCCTTCGTCATGGACCATATATTGTGACCTAGGATATTGTAGATTTCAATTTCCACGATTTGCGGGGCAATGACCTGCAGTTCAAGATGGATCTTATCAATGCCTATCCCGGGATTGGGGTATGGCGGAAATAATGTAAAATCCTCCAGATAACCATCACGCAGGGATAAAGTATAGTCCCAATTCTGCACTTCATCATTTACAGCAGAGATTACCAGGGCTACATAATCGATACCCAGAGAGGGGTCGTAGTTGGTTGGATTTTCCATCCTGACTGTCCATTGCTGTTCATTCTCATGCTTGATGATTGTCGTCAATAATAAGTCTGTAATGGGTCCTGTATCATTGGTCAGTGAAATGGACACAGGGGTGCTGGTATTCAGTTCATAATAGTGGGATGCGTAGAGTTTTAATGTGGGGCTTGTGATGGTCTCAGAATCGCTCTGGTTATAAATGATATATTCTTTGGTACCCGGCTGTTCAACCGGATAATCTTCTGCTTCCTCATAGCGGTAAATTCCTGCGCTGAGGCTGGAAGACAGGATACGGTTGGCGATGCGCATACGATTATAGGCATCCACGAAACTTGAATTTTGGGATACAAGTGCTTCGTCTATAGATATAAAACTGACATCCTGGGCCGGACTGGCGTTGGCCCGCGATCGTTCCCAGCATTTTTTGATGGTCTCTCTGCCCCCCAGATGTTCATCGATGTACTGGAAGAATATAAAGGAGCCGTACATATGCGTATCCTCCACATCGAGCGGTTTATCCGTGTTTGCGAACCAGGCAGGCATGTACCGGTACAGGTCATTCACCTGGTCGTATAAATCATCTTCTGACCAGACTGCAGTCGCCTCCATGAACCATAGGCGCTCGTAACAGTTGTAGCCAAACTGCAGGGCATGAAAAAATTCATGTACAGCTGTAACCTGGATATTTTCCAGTTCCGTGTGATCGCTGAATACGGAGGAGTCATAAGAGTTGCGCATTTTGATAAAACTGGCACATGCGGGATCTTCAGCGGGTGCGTTTGATGTATAGGTTATGCCAAAGTATCCCGCCGGAAGAGCCATAATATAGATATCGTAAAGGTCTGAACTGCCAATCCCATTGTCCGTGGGCGGCTGATCGAACCCGAGGGAATCGGCGAAGAAATTCCAGACATGCTCAAACACAGCGGCCATGTTGAGGACATAATCCTCATTTTCAACTTTGTTGTAGGAGTCATCCAGGGTATAATGCAGCAGAAAATGCTCCGTGGCATGGGTTTCATCCAGACCTTCGGGGCGTTCCACCAGGAATTCTGACCCGTTCACAGCCAAGCCTAATTTTTCCAGTTGTCCGCGTTCGTCGGCGGTAAACTGACCGGGACCGTTCCGGATCAGATTTGTAATGTGAGGAGTGGCATGTGTACTGGTTTCGGTATCGAATAGTGCAGAGAAGGATTGTTGTGATGTAAGTGCATTGCCATAAATCAAAGCAATGGTGATAAACTGAAGAAAAATGAGTCTGATCATTTTTCTTTGAATTTGTCTTTATATTTTCTCCGTACATAAAGGCCCATGAGGACCATGCCAAAAAACCAGAACATAGCAAAGTAAAGCAGAGATTCTTTCATGATTTGGGCCAGAGTTTATCTGCAATATAGGTGGCAAACAATGTGCCAAGACCAATTTTTGTTTCCCAATTTGTTTCGTCTTGTTCCTGTGTAAGCAGACCATTGACAGTTAAGGCGAATCCTGTGATGTACATCCAGGACCGTAAGCTTTTGGGCATACCCAATTCTTTTTCCATGGTATCGTACTGCTGCAAAGCGGGCAATGAAGTGAAAAGGTCACTTGGGTAATGCAGGGAAGCCAGAATCTGGTATGCAGTTTCATCCTGGGTTATATCGTAATACTCGATGGGATGGTGCAGGCGGACGCCCAACTGGGTTGATTCTTGGGAAATGATAACCTGAAAATCACGGATACCTTCCGGTAACTTGTCGGCGGCAAGTTTCGATGAATCACCGGTGACCTGGTAAAGGGTAATGTAAAACCAGTCAGAGTCAGACTGCCAGGCAGCGATGTTTTCCTGGTCAATGGCCTTTTCCAGCTCCATCTCTATCAAAATTCCATTTTGTTTTACATCCAGGGTAACATTCTGCAAGGTTGTCTGTCGTGCAAAAGACAGGGTGAATGTGAGTAGAATGAAAAGGAGGGTGTGGATAAATTTGATCTCTGCACCTATAACAATTGGGGGGGTAAATTAAAGAGATAATGACAAAATCATGATAAAGTTTCTTTTTCATTTGAGTTTGATAGCGATGAAAAATGAACAGAACAGATCCATGATAATGAATAGATTTTATTGAAGTACTATTTTCACCTATGATCGGAAAATAAGATTATGGGCTCGATTTACAGGTTGTTCAATCCAGAAGGCAACAGGTAAATTTCATAAGGCATTGTTCTCTGAAATTGCGTTCAATAATCCACATACCGATTACCTTATTTCTTGTTTCATTCCTGATTGGCCAGGATGACCCGCCAGCAGAATCAAAGTCTGTACAAGGCGCTTTTGGCGCAGTAACCATCGACGGAAAGATCTGGAACCAGATTGCCCTGCGGCCAGTTCTTCCCTTCGGGAAACTGGCCATCGCATTTGATATTGTGCTCTACATTGACCAGGACGGGAATATCCATGATGAGGGATGGGATTTCTCTTCTGGGGAAAAGATAAAAAATACTATTTTGGATAAAATATACTATATCCGTTACGGACGCAGGCAGGATCCGTATTATTTTCGTGTCGGTGCCCTTGATCATGTGGCCATGGGTTATGGTATCCTGGCAAACGGCTATTCCAATTCAATTTTATACCCTCAGGTGCGCAAGGTGGGCATGGAAGCCCGGGTACGGGCTTTTGACCTGAACTTTTTTGGTTTTACCAACGATTTCAAAGAGAATCTTGGTTTGGCCGGGATGCGCGTTTCCGGCAAGGTGCCCGGCGGTCTTACCATGGGTGTCTCCTTTGCGGCAGACCGCAACCAGTACCTGGGCCTCAAAGACCGTGACGGGGATGGCCGACCGGACCTGGTGGATGATTTCCCTGATGATAAAATCTACTGGCTGGACACGGACGGTGACGGCTGGGCGGACAATGATACCCTTAATGAGTTCGATGTGGATGGTGACGGCTGGACCGATTCCAGTTTTACATATCCCCTGTTCGGCATTGTGATTGATACCGATGGCGTTCCAACCAAACCGGAACCGATCAATATCAAAAAAGAAAGCGAATCCGTTGAATCCTTTGCCATCGATCTGGGCAGACCCCTGTTTTCCCAAGGGAATCTAGCTGTTCATGTTTATACCCAGGCGGCAGCCCTGATTGGTAAAACCACTAATCCAAAGACCCTGGATCGGGAATCGCTGGGAATAGGAATAACACCGCTGGGTATTTCCGCCTCCTTCGGGCCGGCTAGGTTCAGCTGGGAATACAGGATGATGCCAAAGGGTAAATTTGAGTTTGGATATTTTAACCGTTCCTATGAAATAGAGCGGGCTACATTTTCCAGCATTACTACGACTGCACTTGCAGGCAATACAGGTACCATTGTGACCAAAGCCAGTAAACTGGGGAAATACGGCAAGCAGAATGGGTATTTTTCCCGTTTGACCGTTGACGTGGGTTCCTTTCTGCAGGGAGGGCTCAGTTATCAGAACCTGCACGGTGAACAGTGGCAGGCCCAGCGCCAGGATTTTGAAGAGGAGACCAATCAGAGTTTCACAGCTATGGTGAAACTGAAAAAGTCCATTAGTCGGATCAAAACGGCAAACTGGTTCTACCAGCAGAGAAATGTTCCCAATCCCTTTGAATTTGAATTTTCTGAATCGACCATCACTGGATATAGAATTGGGCTGGAACTGGGCAACGGCATGGTACTCAATTATATTTTCCGCAGATCATTCAGAGACCTGAATGGGGACGGAGATGTAACCGACAAGGGCGAAATGCTGAATATGACCAGTATTGAAACATCCTTTTCATTTTAATAATGACCTCAAAAGAAATTCGGCAATCCTTCATTGATTTTTTCCAGGATAAAGGGCATCGAGTCGTCCATAGCGCCCCGGTTGTCCCCCTGGATGATCCTACCTTGCTTTTCACCAATGCAGGCATGAACCAGTTCAAACCGATCTTTTTGAACCAGATGCAGACGGAAAGCCTGCGGGTTGTCAACAGCCAGAAATGCATTCGTGTTTCCGGAAAGCATAATGATCTGGAAGAAGTCGGTGTTGACAACTTCCACCATACCTTTTTTGAAATGCTGGGCAACTGGTCCTTTGGCGATTATTATAAAAAAGAAGCTATTTCCTGGGCCTGGGAATTATTTACGGAAACCTGGTGCTTAGATAAAGACCGTTTGTGGGCCACAGTCTACGAAGAGGACGAGGACGCATATTCCCTGTGGACAGAAGTAACGGATATTGCCCCGGAACGGGTATTGAAATGCGGCAAAAAGGATAATTTCTGGGAAATGGGTGAGACCGGACCCTGTGGCCCTTGTTCAGAAATCCATTATTTTGTCGGTGGGGATGCTGATAAACAGACACCGGAGGGTATCAATAAATCTGATGAATACTGGGAGCTATGGAATCTGGTCTTTATCCAAAATAACCGCAGTGAAGATGGAGTCTTGGAAGACCTTCCGGAAAAACATGTGGATACCGGGTTAGGCCTGGAACGAATTGCCGCGGTACTGCAGGGCAGAACCAGCAGTTATGATACCGACCTGTTTCAGCCCATCATTCAAAAAGTGGAATCAATTTCCGGCTCTTCCTGCCAGAATGATCCTGTTGCTCACAAGGTGATTGCCGATCACATCCGAATGCTTTGTTTTTCCATCGCTGATGGTGCCCTGCCGTTCAACGAAGGACGCGGGTATGTCCTGCGCAGGATCCTGCGTCGGGCAGCGCGCTTCGGCCGTATCCTGGGTATGCACGAACCGTTTTTATATAAGATCGCGACTACAGTCAGTGATGTCATGGGTGAAACTTTTCCTGAAGTGATGGAAAAGAGAACCCATATTGAAAAAGTAATCCGGGCTGAAGAGGTTGCTTTCAATCATACACTTGACCGCGGCCTGACCCATTTTGATAAGATTTCTGCTGCAGCTAAAGGCAACGAGATTGTCGGGGCTGAAGCATTTAAATTATATGATACATATGGTTTTCCGCTGGACTTGACCCAGCTGATGGCGCAGGAGCGCGGGTTCTCTGTAGATGTGGCCGGGTTTGATGTTGCTATGGCCCAGCAGAAGCAGAGCGCCAGAGATGCTGGAAAGTTCGTGGCGGGCGGTGCAATCATTGACTGGATCACTGTTTCTGAGGGCAGCGACTCTGAATTTACAGGGTTTGAGACGCTCACATCTTCTTCCCATATACGCAAATATGCTCAACAGGGAAAAGACTGGCTGCTTATTGTAGATAAAACCCCCTTTTACGCTGAATCCGGCGGCCAGGTAGGAGATACTGGTACTATCAGTGGACAGAGTATTGAGCTTAAGGTCAAGGATGTAAAGAAAGACAACCATGCTTTTATACACGTATGTACAGGTGAATTGAATGGTGAGAATATTGGTGAACCGATGACCTGTGCTGTGGATGGATCCCGCAGGGATTCCATTCGCAGGAATCATACGGCAACCCACCTGCTGCATAGGGCCTTGAAACAGGTGCTTGGGGATCATGTGCACCAGGCCGGATCCCTGGTGCACCCGGAATATTTACGGTTTGACCTGACCCATTATGAAAAGGTCACTAAAGAGCAGCAATTGGGGATTGAAAATATTGTTAACCAGCAGATCCTGTTAAATAGCAGTTTAGAAGTTTCAGTTAAAAAATATAAAGAAGCAAAGGAAGCTGGTGTCGAAGCATTGTTCGGTGAAAAATACAGTGAGGAAGTTCGGGTGGTACAGATTGGGGAATTTTCCATGGAACTATGCGGCGGAACCCATGTAAATCGCACCGGGGATATCGGTTTTTTCCATATTATTGAAGAATCATCGCTGGCTTCCGGTGTGCGGCGGATCGTAGCATTAACCGGGAATGGCGCTGTCGCCAGAATGCAGTCCCAGGCTGCAATCCTGGATGAACTGCAGCGTTTGCTGAATATACCTCCTGAACAATTGCCGGAAAGGATTGGAACCATGATAGCAGAACGGAAAAAACTGGAAAAACGGCTGCGGCAGCGACTGTCGGATTCCGGATCTGGCTTGACTAAATTACTGGATCAAATAGAAACCGTGAAAGGGCACCAAGTCCTTGTTGAAAAGATTGAAGCCAGCAGTATGGACGACTTGAAACGTATTGGGGATGAAGTGCGGGGAAAACTGACATCAGGAATCGGGGCTCTTTTCATGGCTGGTGATGGGAAACCGTCGGCAGTTGTGGTTGTGGCGGACGGTATAATTGCCCAAGGTCAGAATGCCGGTACCCTGGCTAAATCCATTGGCAGTTTTATGGGCGGCGGGGGCGGCGGGAAACCGCACCTGGCAACTGCTGGTGGTTCCGATGTAGAAATAATTGAGCAGGCCATGGATCAAACAAAAGAATTGATTTTAAATTGTTTAACTGAACTGGAATAAGATGCAGTATGAACGGATTGAAAGAGGGTATATGGCCTATGTGGAAAAAGGGGAAAAGATGATGTCGACCCTGACCCGCTTCTGCGCAGCAAATGATATCTTAAATGCACAACTTTCCGGAATTGGCGCTGTAAAATCCATAGAGATTGGTGCCTATGACACTGAAAAAAAAGAATACGTCCGACATGTGCTGCCGGATGTCTGGGAACTGGTCAGCTGCCAAGGCAATGTAGTCCTGAAAGATGGCCTGCCATTTATCCATGCCCATGTCACCCTATCTGATCATGATTTAAACACGAAAGGGGGACACCTGTTTGAAGCCACTGTAGCTGCGGTCGGTGAGTTTTTTTTACGACGGGAAGATAGTACTGCGCTGCGGGAATTGAACCCGGATGTGGGTTTACCCTGTATGTGTCTGGAGAAAACATTCCAGTAGGTTAATGAAAAAAATAATCCATACACTTGACGCTCCTTCCGCCATTGGCACCTACAACCAGGCGGTTCAATCCCACGGGTTTATTTACACATCCGGACAACTGGGCATCAATCCTCATACAGGCAAGCTTGTGGATGGAGGAATCGGTGCGGAGACATTCCGTGCCCTGCAAAATATTGACGTTATCCTGCACGCGGCAGGGGTTGATAAATCACACATTGTGAAATTGACGGTATATGTAACAGATTTAAAGGGTTTTAATTACGTGAATGAGTCTTTTAAAACCTTTTTCCACGGCGTGGAATTTCCTGCAAGGTCGACCGTAGAGGTCTCGGCGCTGCCCATGGGGGCAAAAGTTGAAATTGAATGTGTGGCCTGCACAAGTGAATGAGCACCCGCTGTATCATTATTTTAATTCTGGCAGCAGAGTTTCTATTGGGACAGGGTGTGGATACCACCGCATACAAAAACCCGAAAAAAGCTTTTTTGTTTTCCCTGAGTCCCGGTGGCGGTCAGCTTTATAACGGCAAGTGGGTCAAAGCAATCATGTTCATTGGGCTGGAAGCCGCCGCAACGAAGGCCTGGCTGGGAAATTCCCATATTTACAACGATTATGATAATGGGAATTATCCCCTGCGAAAACACCGCTACCTTGAAAAACGGAATAAGTATGGCTGGTGGATGGGCTTTATTTATCTGTTCGGAATGCTGGATGCTGTGGTGGATGCCCACCTGCAGCCATTTGATGAAATAATGAATACAACTTTAGAAAGTACACAAAAGGAGGAAAACCAAGATGCAGAATAGAGAACACTGGGGGTCTAAACTTGGTTTTATCCTGGCAGCCGCTGGTTCAGCTGTGGGAATCGGGAATATCTGGAAATATCCCCACATGGCCGGGCAAAATGGTGGTGCTGCTTTTACGATTGTGTACCTGTTGTGTATCTTGGTGGTTGGCCTTTCCATTGTGATTGCCGAATTTGCCATCGGCCGCAAAACGCAGTTAAGTCCCGTGGGTGCATTTGAAATGCTGGCGCCGGGTTCAAACTGGAAATGGGTGGGATTTCTGGGTGTTGCCTCCGCTTTTGTAATCCTTTCATTTTATGGAGTTGTCGGTGGCTGGATTATGAAATACGTCACCATTTCATTGACCGGCGGTTTTGAAGCGCTGAAAAACGATCCAGAAGCTGCAGAAGTCCTGTTTGGATCCTTCGTTTCGTCCACCTGGGGTCCCGTAGTGTGGCAGGTATTATTTATGGCCATTTGTGTATACGTGATAGTTAATGGTGTGAAAGGCGGTATCGAGAAATGGTCCAAGATCATGATGCCCCTTATTATTCTTTTATTGATCGTGCTGGCCGTGCGCGGTCTTACGCTGCCCAATGGCTCAGAGGGAATCACCTTTTTATTCCAGCCAAAATTTGAGGATCTTAATGCCTCCAGTATTGTGCTTGCCCTGGGTCACTCGTTTTTTACCCTGAGCCTTGGAATGGGTACCATGATTACCTATGGCAGTTATCTGCATAAAGATCAAAATCTATTGAGTTCGGCCTTGTGGGTCATTTTCCTGGATACTGCCATCGCCATGCTGGCGGGTGTAGCCATATTTTCCACTGTATTTGCCTTGAACGCAGACCCGGCTGGCGGAGCCGGTTTGATCTTTTTTATCCTGCCTTCTGTTTTCCCGCAGCTGGCAGGGGGAGCCGTCTGGGGCACGTTATTTTTCTTTCTACTGTTTATGGCTGCCTTGACCTCAGCGATTTCTATCCTGGAGGTGGTGACTGCTTATTTTATTGATCAAAAAGGCTGGTCCAGGAAAAAAGCTACCATCCAGTTTGGTGTCATTATCAGTGTAGTGGGTATTTTCTGTTCATTATCCATGGGCGGGGGCATCAACATCACCGCCTGGCTGGGTATGTCCTTTTTTGATTTCATGGATTATTTATCCTCCAAATATATGCTGCCTATTGGCGGTATGTTTACGGCGTTGTTTGTTCTCTACCGCTGGGGTGTCCCTGCATTTCTGGATGATCTGCACCAGGGGATGATAGGGAAAAAACTGGATTCCCGGATCGTATCTGTGTTACTCATTATTTCCGCCCTGGTGGTGGGGTTTATTCTTATGAATGAAATTATTGCCAAGTTAACCGGCATTACCATCGTCGGTTAGCATGCTCGTTGCCCGCATTTGTCCGCCAGATTCAGCCCTGTATGAAAAATGGCGTATACCTATAGGTAAACTTGGTGCAATCCTGGATACCTTCGCTGTGATCCGGTTATTTGTCATCTGGTCCCTGACCGTTACGGGAACGGTACTGGCTTCCGGCCTGGAAGACCGATTTCTGTACTGGAATTGGACCACCTGGACCGGCGGCCTGCTCAGGCTGGTGATCAGTTCTCTACTGTTCCTGCTGCTGCTGCATCCCAAGTCACTCTGGATTGCCGGATCCAGGCGGCTGAATGAATCGGGTTTTGCTGTCCACGGTGTACTGGCCTTACTGTTCATTCTCATCGGCGGTATCGGCTATACCACTGATCAGGGGACCTTCCTGTTGAACGCCTTACCTTATGTCATTGGATTTACCGCCGGACTTCTGGTGTTCCAGTTTACCTTGACCCTGGATGAAAGCAAGGGGGAGTGGTCAGTGGAGCGCTGGGATCATAAAATAATGCTCCTGGGAATATCCTGCCTCCTTTTCGGCGCGGCCGTACTTTTAGGTTTTTATTTTGACGACCCCATTCTGAGTACCGTGGCCATGGTCAATATACCTTTTTCGCTGGTTGCCATGTTTTTTTCCAGTCATGTACGACACCTGCAGCGGGCCCGTTTTTATCCTCTATTTATATTTTCCTTGTTTTTATGTGTTAGAGCTCCCTGGTTTTTCATCCCCCTGGCTGTTTTATTCTTTACCCTGAGAACAATTAATTATTTTCGTTTCGGTATTGTTTTCCCTTCCTTCGGGGTTGACTTCGACGAAGCATCCCATTATGTATGATGCGGTGATTGTTGGTGCCGGACCTTCCGGCTGCACCGCTGCATTATACGCTCAAAGATACGGTCTCAAAACTCTTCTCCTGGATAAGGCGGTTTTCCCCAGGGATAAGGTCTGCGGTGATGCATTGTCCGGGAAAAGTGTGCGCATATTGAAGGAACTGGATCTGTTGGAAGAGGCGGGCGAACTGGAAGGGTCGGTGATCAATCGAATCACCTTTGGAAGTCCAAAGAATAAAATATTTGACGTTTATCTAAAGGGCACAGAAAATAACGATCAAATCACGAAAGGATTTGTGATTCCCAGGAAGATCTTTGATAATTTTCTTTTTGAGAAAGCAGATGCAGTTACGGATACGAGGCAAGGATTTGCCGTCCAGGATCTTATTTTTGAAAAAGATTGTGTCGCGGGTGTGAGGGGCAAGACAAACAATGGGGATGAAGAGGAAATAAGAGCGCCCCTGGTTTTGGGATGCGACGGACCCACATCCATTGTGGCCCGAAAACTGGGCGTATATGAAATGGAGATGGAACATACTTCAGTGGCGCTCCGGTGTTATTATGAAGGCGTGGAGGGATTAACAGACCAGATTGAACTCCATTATGTGAAGGAGCTGAATCCGGGATATTTCTGGTTGTTCCCCGCTGGCGAAGGCAGGGCAAATATCGGACTTGGACTCAGTAAGAATGATGCAAAAAAAGAGAAAAGAACCTTACGCCAGATCCTGGATGAATTGACAAAGACCGAATATTTCAAGGATCGGTTTGCCAATGCAAGTAAACTGGAAAAGCCGGTAGGATGGAACCTGCCCCTAGGCAGTATTCACCGAAAAAACCATGGTAACGGCTTTATGCTGCTGGGTGATGCAGCTGGACTGGTTGACCCGTTTACAGGAGAAGGCATCGGAAATGCCATGGTTTCAGGTAAATACGCCATTCAGGTTGCAGCAAAATGCAGGGAAACAGGTGATTTTTCAAAATCAGCACTTACCCAATATGATCAACTGCTGTGGGGTGAGATCGGCAGTGAATTGAGAACCAGCACCAAGCTCCAGAGCCTGGCCCGTTACAGGTTCCTGCTGAATTTTGTAATCAACCGGGGTGAACGAAACGAAGAGGTAAGGGATATCATTTCCGGCATGCTGGCAAATGAAATTCCCCGGGATGAACTTTCCAGCCCCATGTTCTATTTTAAAATTTTATTTTCCTGATTAGATCACAGAATGAATCGAAAAGAAATTCTCAAAACAGTCAATTTATCTCGATTCACTGCATTCGATTTCGAGACCACGGGTCTGGATTCAATGGCGGACCGGATCATAGAGATTGCTGCGATACGCTTTGAAGATGGAGAAATCACCGATCGATTTGTAACCCTGGTGAATCCCGGCCAGCCTATTTCGCCCATGATCACCCGGATCACGGGAATTTCCGATGAAATGGTGCGGGACAAACCGCAGGAGGAGGAAATCATCGATGAATTGCTGGCCTTTTTAGGTGAGGATCCCCTGGTGGCCCATAATATCCGTTTTGATCAGAGCTTTTTAAGATCACTCTGCGAGCGCTGCAATAGAGATGAAGTGACCAATCCACTCTATGATACTCTGCAGTTGGGGCGCAGTTTATTATTTGATCAGGCGGTATTCAATCTGGGTTCATTATCGGAATTTTTCGGTTTATCCGCGCAGGGCGCGCATCGCGCTGAAAAAGATACGGAAAACTGCGGGTTGATTTTTTTGCACCTGCTTGAGGAACTGGCAGGTTATCCCTTGAAAATGATTTCGAAGGTATTGACCTTTGTAAAACATACTGAGATACCCAATAAAAATCTCTATGTAGACCTGGCCAATGAACTGACCCGGCGGGGAGATCTGACCAGGGGGCTTACTGAAACGAAACACGATCACGGTTTAAAAACAAATACATATCGCTGGGACGGCAGTAATGATGCGGCAGAAATCACAGTGGAAGATGTATTTGGGCCGGAGGGTTTTCTTAAAGATGTGCACCCGAATTTTGAAACCCGGTATAACCAGATAAAATATGCTTTAAATACAGAACAAACCTTGTTAAAAGACCGCGGCATTGGTGTGGTGGAAGCGGGTACGGGACTGGGAAAAACCATGGCCTATTTGTTTGGTGCATTCAAACGATCCAGTTATGTGGAGCAGGAAGGGCCCACGGTGGTTTCCTGCCATACGAAACACCTGCAGGATCAATTATTCTACAAGGACCTGCCGCAACTGGCTGAGACCATGGATGTTCCTGTAAAGGCTGTTATGATGAAGGGCAGGAATAATTATATTTGTAAAACGCGGTTCGACTGGATGATCGCAGATGCCAATACCCTGGATGAAATGGATGTGGAAGCATTATTACCAGTAATGTTCTGGCTGCATTGGACCAAAACAGGAGATATTTCAGAATGCTCAGGGTTCTTCAATTCAAGGCGCACCTGGCTTAAATCCTCTTTTTGCAGTGAACCGGGCTTCTGCACCGGGGAAATATGCAACCGTCACCGTGGCTGTTATTATGGACAACTGCGGCAGGCCCTGTACAGGGCCCATACCATTGTGGTAAATCATTCCCTGCTGCTTACGGAAGCAGACAGACCGGGATTTTTGCCGGAGTTTAATGCGGTGATCGTTGATGAGGCCCATAACCTGGTCAAAAGCGCCTATGATCAATTCAAAGTTGAATGGAATGAAAAAGGAACTTCTTTTTTACTGCAGGGTGTTGACCCGGCTCACCCCCGGTCTATGCGCTGGAATAATATCCTGCAGCAGATCAATAATATTACGCCGGGTGTGATCCAGCTGCGGGATGAACTGCAGGATGCGGTAAAAAATACACAGGGAGCGCTGAAGGATTTCATGCAGGCATTGCGTGACGATAATGAAACTCGTTTTAACCCGGCAAAGCAATACCAGGAAAAACCGATTCTGGGTAGCATTAATAAAGTATATGCACCGGTAACCGTAGAACTGCTCACATTAAAACAAGGGCTGGAATCGATCCTTTTCCTATTGGAAAAAACCAGGAAATCAGTGCTGGAAATGGATCCTGCCCGTACCGATTATCCTGTACTGCATTCCATTCTGGACCGCGGGCTGGAAACCATGACTACGATCATCAATTCATTGGTCAGGCTTACGGAGCAACAGGATCCAGATTGGGTATACTGGCTGGAGGGTGAATTTCGCCATTACGGAACAGGGAGACAAAAGCTGGATATTTCCCTGCATGCCTCCCTGATTGATGTTGCCGAAACATTGAAAGGTACATTTTTTAAGCGGATGGATCATTGCGTGCTGACCTCGGCAACATTAAAAATCAATGATTCGTTTGATTATTTTTTAAGACGGACAGGGCTGGATGACTGGGATAATGTGCAAACCAGGGAATTCTTAAGCCCATTCCATTATATGGAGCAGGTAAATTACCATCAATACGGCGGTGGACGGGTATTGTCCAATGAACCCGAATACATTGCTGATCTGGTTTATTATCTCCATAAAAAGTTTGAAAAGCGGATCATGGTCCTCTTTACGGCGCGAAAATTATTATCGGATACGGCTGAATGTATGCGGGACAAACCAGGCGGAAGGGATTTGCCCCTGTTCGCACAAATCCGCGGTGCATCCCGGCCGGGCATCATTAAAGGCATGCACCGCAATCCAAACGGGATTTTATTCGGCACCAATAGTTTCTGGGAAGGTGTAGACCTTCCCGGTGATCTGTTGGAAATACTGATCCTGGTGAAACTGCCCTTTGATGTACCTTCGGAACCATTAATAAAATCCTATTCGGATCATATCAGCCGCCATGGCGGTAACAGTTTCATGGAATATTCGCTGCCGGAATGTGCGATCCGTTTCCGACAGGGCTTTGGCCGGCTGATACGCACCTCCTATGATTCGGGCAAATTTATCTGCCTGGACAACAGGGTCGTTACCAAGAGATACGGGGAAATTTTCCAGCGGTCCCTGCCGGTGGAGATGGAAGTGTTCTCGGAATTTGATACTATCAATTAACCCTGATAATTTGTTGACCCGCCATTGGAATGATTTAGGCAAGTTCCATAAATTATCCAATGGAAACCCTGCGGATTTCAACTAGAACCTATACTGCAGGGGATTTTGCGCCTCTGTTTTCCGGTCCGACACTGATCAAGCTCGCAGGCAGTTCCGTTAAAAACCTCAATCAATCCCATAAACGCCTGCAGGAAATTATTGCTTCGGGGAAAACGATCTACGGTGTCAATACGGGTTTTGGGAATCTCAGTCATATACACATTAATCAAGAGGACCAATTTACCCTGCAGCTGAATCTGGTGCGCAGTCATGCCGCCGGTGTGGGTGCACCATTGGAACCCGGCCTGGTACGTACCACCATGGTGCTGAAACTGTTAACTTATGTGAAAGGATTCAGCGGTGTCCGTTTGGCAGTGGCAGAAAAGATGATCCAATTCCTGAATAGAGATATAATTCCGGTGATTCCCGAAAAAGGTTCTGTGGGAGCCAGCGGAGACCTGGCACCCCTGGCGCACCTGGCACTGGCAATTATTGGGGAAGGGCATGTTTTTTACAATGGCCGAAAAATGAGAACCGCAGCTGCATTGAAAAAAGCCCGGGTAACTCCCCTGCAACTGCATCCCAAGGAAGGGTTGAGCCTCATTAATGGAACCCAGGTTTCCACTGCCATGGCTATTAAGGCTCTCCTGGCCGGGCATAATCTTGCTGCCTGTGCCGATGTGACAGGAGCACTTGCAGTGGAAAACAGTCTTTCCAGCCGCAATGTATTTCGCCGGGACATTCATGAACTGAAAGCCCACAAGGGTCAGCGGGATGCGGCGCGAAATGTATTTAAAATGTTAAGAGGCAGCAAAATTGTTGGTTCCCATTCAGATTGCGGTAAAGTGCAGGACCCCTATAGTTTCCGCTGTATCCCCCATATCCACGGCGCCTGCCGGGACAGCATATCCGGCGCTGCACAGATGATTCATAACGAAATAAACAGTGTCAGCGACAATCCCTTGATTTTAACAAATAGCGAGGTGGTTAGTTCGGGGCACTTCCATGCCGAACACATGGCCCAGGCCATGGATATTCTGGCCATATCATTCGCGGAACTTGGCGCCATCGCAGAACGCCGGATTTACTATTTCATGAAAGGGCTTCCGGATGTATTCCCGCCGTTTGTCGCTGCAAAGCCAGGTCTGGAATCGGGCTATATGATGGCCCATGTAACCGCATCTGCGCTGGCTTCAGAAAATAAAACACTGGCCCATCCCGCCAGTATAGATTCTTTGCCCACATCCGGAAGCCAGGAAGATCTGGTCAGCATGGCACCCTGGGCGGGCCGGAAACTTTTCCAGATCCAGAAAAACCTGGAAATCATCCTTGCGATTGAACTGCTGGTGGCAACAGCGGTCAATCACCTGGCTTTCAAGAATTTAACCCCCGGGAAAGGGACCAAACCTATTATGGATCTTGTACATACAATATGTGATTTTGAGTCCGGGGACCGTGTACTGTCCCGGGAAATAGAAACTCTCTCTGAAAAAATAGGATCGGGAGAAATACAGAAAACCGTAACCAGTCATTTAAAATTGGATTGACTATGAATAACCGACCCCCATTCCCCAATGCACTGACTTTCGATGATATTCTTCTGGTGCCCCGGAAATCATCTATACTGCCCCGGGATGTGGAGCTGAAAACCCGGCTGACCGGGAAAATTGAATTAAATATTCCCATTATAAGTGCCGCCATGGATACGGTAACGGAAAGCACCATGGCCATTGCCCTGGCTCGTGCCGGCGGCCTGGGCGTAATCCATAAAAATCTTTCAATTGATGATCAAGCTTCCATGGTGGACCGGGTAAAACGGTCCGAAAGCGGCATGATACTAAATCCTGTCACAGTGGGTCCTGCCAGCACTATCGCAGAAGCAAAAAAGATCATGGCCCGGTTTAAGATCAGCGGTCTGCCTGTTGTGGATAAAGATAAGCTGGCGGGGATCATTACTAATCGTGATATTCGATTTCATATGGATGACAGCCTTTCTGTGGACTCGCAGATGACATCAGAGAACCTGGTAACAGTTCCCACTGGTACCTCATTGGAGAAGGCCAAAGAGATCCTGCAGAAGCATCGCATTGAGAAATTGCTGGTGGTGGATGAGAATGGCAATCTGACTGGTTTAATCACGGTAAAGGACATCCAGAAAAAAGAAGATTTCCCTGATGCCTGCAAAGATAGCAATGGGCGGCTGCGGGCGGGTGCGGCGATAGGGGTTGCTGCCGACAGCATGGAGCGGGCTGGCGCCCTGGTGGATGCAGATCTGGATGCCATTTTCATTGATACTGCTCACGGGCATTCAAAAGGAGTACTGAGCCTTGTGGGAAGGATAAAAGCGGCATTTTCTAATGTTGCGGTGATCGCCGGCAATGTAGCCACCGGTACAGGTACCAAAGCGCTGATCGACGCCGGAGCGGACTGCATCAAGATTGGTATAGGGGCTGGGGCCAGCTGTACAACCCGGGTGATTGCCGGGGTTGGTGTACCGCAGTTTACGGCTATCATGGATGGGGTGGATGCAGCCCGGGATCAGGGCATCCCCATCATTGCCGATGGTGGCCTGCGATACAGCGGCGACCTGGCCAAGGCACTGGCTGCTGGTGCCGATTCTGTGATGCTGGGCAGTCTGCTGGCCGGCATGGATGAGAGCCCCGGTGAATTTATCCTGTATGAAGGCCGTCAGTATAAATCATATCGCGGCATGGGCTCCATGGGTGCCATGCAGAGCGGCAGCGGCGACCGCTATTTCCAGGAAGGCGCTGAAGCGACCAAACTGGTTCCGGAAGGTATCGAGGGTATGGTTCCTTTTCGAGGGTCAGTAAAAAACACCATCCATCAATTACTCGGAGGTGTTCGCGCGGCCATGGGCTACTGCGGGTGCGGAACCATTACAGAGTTCGGGCAGCAGGCCAGTTTTGTTCAGGTCAGTGCTGCCGGGGTGAAAGAAAACCACCCCCACGAAGTTCGTATCGTGAAGGAAGCGCCGAACTACCAGGTCCCCGATAAATGAAGAGGCCGTTTGAGTCCGGTTTTATTGAATTAACTGAGAGAATTTAGGTGACGGGTAATCTGAGATTTTCTCCGGGCACCCGTATTTTGATGGATCAAGCTCTTTTTCACCGCTTTGTCTATTACGCTCACAGCAGCTGTATATAACTTTTCAGCTTCTGTTTTATCCGAAGACTGCAGTACTTGCTTGATATGGGTCCGGAGCGTAGACATATCGGCTACATTGCGGGCTCGGCGCTTTTGATCCTGGCGTTCTCTTTTTAATTGTTGCGGATGTCTATCCATTTAATATAATTCCTTTAGAAAATAGAACCGTAAATTACATCACAGTTATTTTTAGTGTCAATGAACCGTTATTCTATACCTACAGAAATGGTGAAGTTATGAATTCTGCTGAATATTTAAGATCTGTTTCTATTTTTTCCGATTTATCTGATGTGGAACTTGTATCCATATCCAAAAAAATGACTCCCTATTCTTATTCCAAAGGCGAGTTTATTGTTATGGAAGAGATGGAAGGGGAACAGTGTTATTTTATTACTCACGGCAGTGTCAAGATCACCCGCTCCAGTAAGGAAGGCCGGGAAGTGATTCTGGCGATCCTCACCGCCGGCGAATTTTTTGGTGAAATGTCGCTTTTGGACGGAGAGACTCGTTCAGCCAATGTACTGACCCTGGAAGAAACAAAGGTCCTGGCACTGAATAGAAATGATTTTATGGCCACTCTTGAAGAGTATCCCCGGGTCAGTATTCAACTGTTAAAAGAATTGACAATCCGGCTGCGCAAGAGCGACCTCCAGATCGCCAGCCTGACCTTAAGCGATGCGGAAAAAAGGATCGGGCTCTGTATCCTGCGTCTGGCAGGCGAACAGGGCACTATCAGGCAGGGCCATGTCAAGATCAAGAAGTTCCCCTTTCAGCATGATATTGCGAATATGGCGGGTACTTCACGGGAAACCGTTTCTCGGACGCTGGTATTGTTTGAACAAAACGGCCTTATCCAGCGTGAAGGCAGGCAGTTGACCATTGTGGATTATATGCAGTTTCAAAGGGAATTTGACTGAGTATGCCCGAAAGTCTGATCCCAGGAATCGTGGCTGGTGAAACCGGTGCAGTTGCAAAAGCAATTACCCTGATCGAGAATGGTGATCCGGTGCAGGATCAGTTTTTCAGTGAACTTTACAACCAGAACACAGACGTATTGCGGGTTGGTATTACCGGTCCGCCCGGCGCGGGGAAAAGTACATTGGTCAATGAACTGATCGCTACCTGCCTGTCCAATAAAAAAACGGTTGGCGTCATTGCGGTGGACCCTACCAGCCCCTTTACGGGAGGTGCCCTGCTGGGAGACAGGGTGCGCATGAATAAATACACCTGGGATGAGCGGGTCTTTATCCGCAGTATGGGCAGCCGCGGGGACCGGGGCGGACTGGCCCGAAAAGCCCAGGATGCGGGTGATGTTCTGGCTGCCAGCGGCAAAGATATGATTATTTTTGAAACGGTGGGCGTCGGGCAGGGCGAATATGATGTGGCCAAAGCTGCCGACCTTACTATCGTTGTTCTGGTCCCGGAGTCAGGGGACGAGATCCAATTGATGAAAGCAGGACTGATTGAAATTGCGGACCTGTTCGTGATCAACAAATCCGACCGGGAGGGCGCAAACCGGCTGGCCTCACTGCTGAAGAATATTTTACACAATTTTTCAAGTCATGGGAAACCGGAACCGCCGGTCTTTACAACCATCGCGACCGAGGGCCAGGGAATACCGGAATTATACCTGGGGCTGATGAATCTAACTGGCGAAATGGAACTCAGCGGCCAGTTGGAAACCCGCAGGCTGGAACGATACAAGAGCCGCATATCAGATTTGATCCGGGAAAGATTGGAAGATGAATTCTGGACCGCCGAAAAAAGTGCCATTCTTGAACAGGCTGCACGTTCCCTGGACACCGTGTCGGGCGCACCAGTGGATATTGCCAATATATTATTAAAAAATCGCACCGTCCATGATTGAACCTGAAGGTGAAATGGGCTTCCTGGACCACCTGGAAGAACTGCGGTGGCGCATCATTAAAGGTCTGTTGGCCATCATTGTCGGGTCTGCTGTTTCCTTCGGATTTATCGACCAGATCCTGGAGATACTGCTTAAGCCAACTACAGCTACATCTTATCGAATTGCTCTTCAGGTCCTATCCGTCCAGGGAATGTTCCTGATTAAATGGTTCATTGCCTTCATCTCCGGGTTTGTATTGGCCATGCCGGTGGTGGTCTACCAGATCTGGAAGTTTGTGACGCCGGGTCTGAAAATCAATGAGAAACGCTATGCCCTCCCGGTCGTGCTGTTTGCCTGTATTTCATTTATAACCGGGGTCAGTTTCGGCTACCTGGTCCTGATACCGTTTTCACTGGAATTTTTCAGCGGCATGGGCGCGGGCCTTGTTGAAAATAATTTTTCCATTACCTATTATTTCAGTTTTTTGACCTGGCTGCTCCTGGGTGCCGGCCTGGTTTTTCAGCTGCCGGTATTATCCTTATTTTTATCTGCGATCGGTGTATTGACTCCGCCCTTTATGCGCCATTATAGGCGTCACGCCATTGTGACTATTTTAATTCTTTCATCCTTTATTACCCCTCCAGACCCGGTATCCATGCTGATGATGGCTGTGCCATTGGTGGTGCTCTATGAAATAAGCATTGGTGTCTCCTGGATGGTGAATCACCGTCGGGAACCCGTTTGATTTGCACAGGGAGTAGGGTAATTTCATCTGAATATGCATAAAGATTTGGTTACATTAAAGCAGATCACTGCCCCCATCATTGAAGATATCAAGATTTTCCAGAAGGAATTTGAGAATGCACTGAAATCGGAGGTGCGGCTGATCAATTCCATCTCTAAATATATGATCCGCAACCGGGGCAAGAATATCCGGCCGATCCTGACCATTCTCTCCGCCCGGCTCTGCGGACAACCGACCCTGAACAGCTACCGGGCAGCGGCCATGATGGAACTGCTGCATATTGCCACCCTGATCCACGACGATGTTGTTGATGATGGCACCCTGCGGCGGGGCAAGCTTTCCATCAACAGGATCTGGAAAAACAAGATCTCTGTGCTCATGGGTGATTTTATCCTGAGCAGGGCATTGATCAATATGATCGGGATCAAGGATTTTGATGCCCTGGAACGAATATCTGCTACGGCAGAAAAACTGAGCACCGGGGAAATCCTGCAGATTGAAAAAAGTATTACTGGATCTATGACGGAAGAAGTGTATTTCGATATGATCAATCAGAAGACAGCGTCGCTGATTGCCACCAGCTGCGAGCTGGGCGCCATCACAACATCCAAGAGTGAAAAGGACCGCAGGGCCACCTATGATTTTGGCGACAACCTGGGTATGGCTTTCCAGATCAAAGATGACCTTTTTGACCTGGTGGGCAGTGAGCATGATACGGGTAAGAACAGCGGGGGCGATGTGAAAAAAAATATGATGACCCTGCCCCTGATCCACTCTTATCGGAATTTATCCAGGTCTGATAACCGGCAGTTGAAAAAACTGCTTGGTAAAAAGAAGAAAACATCCAGGATTATGGCCGATATTCGCGGACTGGTGGAAACCTCAGGCGGCCTTAAATATGCCGGCAATAAACTGGATGAATTTTCCAACAAAGCCCTGGACGCAATTTCATTTTACCCGGATTCGCCGGTCAAGCAGTCCCTGACAGACCTGGTTGCCTTTAACACCCTGCGAGCCAGGTAAACCATGACTCCAGCCCGCAGGATCCTGGCCATGCGCTTCAGTTCCATTGGCGATATTGTCCTGGCTACATCGCCAATGGAAACGATTCGCCGGGCATTTCCCGACGGGCATATCACCTTCCTGACCCTGGATGCGTTTATGCCCCTGCTGGAGTACCATCCCCACATTGATGCCCTGATTCCCCTGAGAAAAACTTCCTCTATTCGCTATCACTGGCAGGTGGGTGAATATCTTAATAAAAATAACTACGACCTGGTCTTTGACCTGCATAATTCCTTACGGTCCTGGCTGGTGGGGCTGCCCCTGGACCAGGGTATTCTGCGGCTTGAGAAACCGCGCTGGAAGCGCTGGCAGCTGTTCCAGTTGCACCACAATGAGTTTCCGGAGGGCTTTGATACGCGGCTCATGTACCACCAGCATCTGGGAGAGATCTGGCGGGAAGGCGACCCGCTTCCGGAAACGACCCTGGTGGTAACGGACCAGGAAAAAAATAATGCCAGGCGGCGGGCTGAACACGCAGGGATCACTAACGACTATGCCGTCATGGTACCCGGCGCTGCCTGGGGCCGAAAACAATGGTCCCCGAAGAAATATGCCCGACTGGCCAAAACACTTAAAGAAACCCGGAAGCTGGACACCATCCTGCTGGGAAGTAAAAAGGACAGGATCTGTTTTGAGATTGAAAAAGAAGTTCCAGCTACCCTGAACCTGGCGGGAGAAACAGACCTGCGCCAGGCCCTGGCGATCCTGGCTAATGCCCGGAGAGTTGTGGGCAGCGATACCGGGCTGGTCCATGCCGCTGAGGCCCTGGATGTACCTGTATCCATGATCCTGGGGCCAACCTCCACGGAGACAGGAGCAGGAACAATCCTGCCCTATTCCAGGAATATAGCAACGGCCGATCTGTGGTGCCGGCCCTGCTCCCAAAACGGAAAACGCCCCTGTTACCGATCCAGCCAGGTCTGCATGGATTCGATCACCGTGGATCAGGTTTACCATACCTTTGCTGTGGGGTAAACCATGAATGCTGCCTGGTTTCTGCTGTATAACGCCATTGTGTACCCGCTCCTATTTTTTGTTTACCTGCTTCTCAGCCTGGTCAATGGCAAGGTACGGGCTGGATTTTTCGGTCGATTCTCTACTTACAGAATATTAAAGCAATACTTTAATAATATTGAGTCAAATCGATTCATATACTGGTATCATGCAGCTAGCCTTGGGGAGTTTCAGCAGATACGGCCGGTGCTGGAGGGTGTCAAGGAAGTGGTGCCGGATTCAGTGGCAGTGGTGAGTTTCTATTCTCCCTCAGGGTATCAAAATGCCTCTTGTGCAGCCATGGACCTGAAAGTGTACCTTCCGTTTGACTTCTTGTGGAGCGTTAATCGAGCTATTGGTATGGTCAATCCCAGGAAACTGATCTTTGCAGCCTATGATATCTGGCCTAACCTGATATGGTCCGCAAAAAGAAAAAATATCCATACCAATATTTTTGCCGCCCGGGTGAAGGACGGCTCTTATAAAATGAAACCTGTATTCAGGCGGTTTTACAGGTCTGTTTATCGTTCTTTCGCGACTATTTACACCATTGCAGAAAAAGATTACAGGCACATTCGGACCATTATCGGAGAAGGCAATTCACCAAAACTGAGGGCCTTGGGCAATCCGCGCTATGACATGGTCAAGCAGTCCGCAGACAATTTCACACAGGAGCGAACGGAATCGATCCTGTCCAGGGGAAAACGGCTGATCCTGGGCAGTATGCACCAGGAGGACGATGAAGTCATCCTGCCTGCCGTGTGGGAACTGCTCCGCATGTTCCCGGAACTGAAAATCCTGTACGTACCCCATGAACCAGGAAAAACAGTCATTGAGAAATACAGGAATATATTTCAACAGGAAGGTTTTACCCCTGCAGTGATCACAGATAAGGCAAACCTGGTTTTGCCAGATGATCGTGTGGTGATCCTGGGTGTTGTGGGTGTTTTAGCCTCATTGTACTGGCAGGGGCAGGTTGCCTATATCGGCGGAGGGTTTTCCAAAGGTATCCACAATGTAATGGAACCCGCCATTGCGCGGCTGCCGGTGCTATTTGGCCCCAGGCACCAGAATTTCCAGGAAGCGGAGGAACTGCTGCAAAGCGGCGGCGGATTTGCCATCCATTCAGGCGAAGATTTCAAGCACTCCTGTGAACTGCTCTTTACCCAGGAAGATTATTTTCTCAAAAGCAGCCTGGCGGCCACGGAGGTGATTCACCGCAACCTGGGCTCCGCCACCCGAATCGTACGGAGCCTGATCCGTGACTGAATTGAGTTTCAATATCCGGTTTATGAAATTCAGGCCTGAACCTTTGCAAGTGACCTTTCAGGAAGGACTGCATATTATCTATGGGGAAAGCGGTTCCGGCAAGACTGCTTTTCTGGTCCGTATCGCCGGCAAGGGACCGCAGCTGCAGCGGGAAAATTTTACTATCACGGACCTGCATTGCCCCGGGGATGCATATGTCATCTGCCAGAACCCGGACCACCAGATCATCGGGCGCACCCTGCAGGGTGAACTGGCCTTTACGGCCGAGTGTGCAGGGCTCGACCCTGAAAAAATAGAAAAGATTGTAGCAGATGGACTGGACATGCTGCCCTACCGCTACGACCCCGCCCGCAATCCCGCCTTTCTCTCCGGCGGTGAAAAAGAATTGCTGAACCTGGTCACGGCCATGCAGGTCCGGGCGCAGGTTATTCTCATCGATGACGGCCTGTCCTTCCTGTCGGCGCAAAACAAGGAAGCATTTACCGCAAGATTGAAGCACTGGGCCCTGGCAGAAAAGAAAATCATTGTCTGGGTTACATCGGACTGGGCAGACCTGGAATATTCCGACAGCCGCTGGCGGCTGGACCTGGCTTCCCTTGGTACGGTCACAGACCGGAAAATACAGTATTATCAACCGGTTACTGTACCGCCGGGAAAATTATCCCTGCTTGCCCGGGACCTGGATTTTGAGTACGATGACAGGGAGATTTTCCGCAGTTTTGATATTCATGTAAGCGGCTGCCGTTCCCTGGGAATCCTGGGAGATAACGGCATGGGAAAGACCACCCTGGCGGGGCTGTGCAGCGGCCATCTGAAGCCATCTTCGGGTCAACTGCAGGTAACCATAGACGGCATGGCTGATATCCTGACCGGTTATGTGGATCAGTTCCCGGAGCGCCTGATCCAATTTAAGACGCCGGCTGAACTGGCAGAGACCATGATTAAAAATGATATTTTTGATCCAGGCCTGTCAGCCACATTCCATAACCGGCTTGCGCGCTTTCAGATCGTATGGGACCGGGTGGCAGACCAGCGCGGGATCGATCTGCCCTGGGTCACTTTAAGGACATTGATCGTAGTGCTCATGGCGCATTGCAGGTATGAACTGCTTATCCTGGATGAACCCACCTTTGGACTGGGCCGGAAACAAAAAGTAATTTTGCGTTCATTTTTAAAGGAATGTATGGTTACAAAGCATTTGTTCGTAGTTTCACATGACCGGAATTTTGTAGAGTCAATCTGTGACCAGATTATTGATATTGATCAGAACACACAAGTTCACAACAAAAAAATAAACCTTGAACGTCCGCAATCTTAAACCATCGAAGTTAATAGAGGATCCCAACCGCGTCCTGACCCTGGCCAACATTATCAGCATGCTGCGGGGCCTGTCGGCCATCCCCATTATCTATACCCTGAGCAGGCCGGATTGGAACTGGATGGCTGCGGTGCTGATCATCCTGGCAGCGCTGTCTGATTCCCTGGACGGGTATTTCGCGCGCCGGGCCAATGAAGTAACTCACCTGGGGAAATGGATCGATCCCCTGGCGGATTTTATTGTGACCATATCGGTGATGCTTTATCTTTCCATTGCCGACCGGTTTCCATTCTGGTACTTCTTGTTTTACACCATTCGCCACGCCATGATCGCCGGACTGGCTATCTATTTCCTGAATTACAAAATTACAATCCTGAATTCCAACTGGTGGGGCAAATGGGCCGCCAGCATCACCGCCCTTTCGGTGTTCCTGCATATTTTTGAATTTGCATCCCTGCCCTGGCTGAAACCGGCAACAATCTATTCCGGGGCAGGGCTGCTGGTCATCAGTATGCTGAAATATTTCAAAGACTTTTACATCGCCCACAAAAAACACCGTGCTCAATAAATTATTCCGGGCCCTTAGCCGGACCCGCACCAGGCTGGCGGAAGCCATTCAGGACCTGGTGGGTCAGCAGGTCACAGCAGAATCATTGGAGACCCTGGAAGAACAGCTGCTCACTGCAGATATGGGAGTGGAGATGGTAGAATCCATCCTGGATGTGATCCGCAGGCAGGACGCAGCTGACTTTATGCCTGCGATCCGGGACCATTTGATCGAAATGCTCCCGGAAAAGGTTGAACCAGAACCTTTCCGTACGCCTACGGTTGTACTGATGGTGGGAGTGAATGGCACCGGCAAGACCACCACCGCCGCCAAACTGGCAGCGCTTTATAAATCCATGGGACAAACCGTGTTGCTGGTGGCGGCAGATACCTACCGGGCCGCTGCCGTAGGTCAGCTGAAAATCTGGGCCGACCGGGCCGGGTGTGAACTGGTCTGCAATGAACAGACCCGGGAGCCCAGCGCTGTCCTGTTCGACGGCCTTAAGTCCGCCAAGGCGCAGAAAACCGATGTGGTCATCGTGGACACCGCAGGACGCATGCACACCTACGATAATCTTATGGCCGAGCTGGAGAAAATGTTCCGGGTGGTCGAGAAACGGTTTCCCATGTTCCAGCAGCAAAACATGATTACCATGGATGCCAGCCTGGGGCAGAATTCCCTGATCCAGGCCCGTGAATTTGGCCGTCATGTGCAGCTGAAGGGGGCGATTTTGACCAAACTGGACGGTACGGCCCGGGGCGGGATTGTTTTTCCCCTGTACCAACAGCTGGGCATTCCTGTATTCTACATTGGTGTGGGTGAAGATATAAAAGACCTGGAGCCATTTGACCCGGCCGTTTATGTTAATGGTCTGTTAGGGCAGGGAGGTAATGGATCCTAAAAAGTCATTGCACCTGATCAGCCTGGGCTGTGCCAAGAATCTTGTGGATTCGGAAATTCTGCTGGGTGGGTTGCAGCAGGCCGATCTTTCCATCACCGATGATGCCCAAAAAGCGGACACCATCCTGATCAATACCTGCGGATTTTTGGATATTGCCCGGGAAGAATCTATCGAGACCATCCTGGAAGCAGCGGAGTTGAAAAAGTCTGGAAATATACAGGAACTGGTGGTCATGGGCTGCCTTTCAGAACGCTACCCGGATGAAATAGCCAAAGAGGTCCCGGAGATTGACCGTATCTTCGGCAGCAGCGACCATAGGCAGATTGTCTCCTTTTTGACGGGAAAGGAATTTTCCAAGGACGATCCGCTTTTTTTCCGTTCGCTGATGACGCCCGGCCATTACGCCTACCTGAAGATCGCCGAAGGGTGCGACAACGGCTGTTCCTTCTGCAGCATCCCCTTGATGCGGGGCCTGCAGAAAAGCAGGACCATCCCGGATATTATGGATGAGGCCCGGCGCCTGGCTGACCAAGGGGTCCGGGAAATACTGGTCATCGCCCAGGACACCACATCCTACGGTTGGGATTTTGATAAAAAGGTATATCTCAGCGATCTATTGCGGGAATTGAACACAATTGATGCTATTGAATGGATTCGGGTGCACTATGCCCATCCTGCCCACCTGGCCCAGCGAATTATCCAGGCCATGGCCGACTGTGATAAGGTCTGCAGCTACCTGGATATGCCCATCCAGCACGCCTCAGACCCCATTTTGAATTCCATGCGCCGGGGATTGGGGCAAGATGGTATTCGCGACAGGATCCACAGGCTTAAAACGGCAATGCCCGGCCTGGCGCTGCGCACCACCCTGATCGTGGGCTATCCGGGAGAAACGGAGAACGACTATAATCAATTGCGGGATTTTGTGGAAGAGATTCGTTTTGACCGCCTGGGCATCTTTACCTATTCCGAGGAAGAGGGCACCCCGGCGGCGGACCTGAAAGATGATATCCCCCGGGAAGTGAAGGATGAACGGCTGAATGAATTGCAGGAAATCCAGAACGGGATCAGTCTGGAGCGGAATGAATCGTTCATGGGAACCACCATGAAAGTGCTGGTGGACGAAATCGGGGTGGATGTTAGTGTCGGCAGAACCGAACACGATTCACCAGAAATTGATAATATTGTTCATATCCAGGGGCCGGCTGAAAAAGGGCAATTCTGCAATGTACTCATTGAAAGTGCCAACGAATATGAACTTATTGGCAGTATTCGCTAAAACAGTGCGGTGCTGAGCAAAAGCGCGAAAAACCGGCTTAATAAAGCATCTGACCTGCTGTATACCGCCAGCAGGCAGATCAGGATCCTGCGCTCGGTTGCCTGGCCCCTTAAAGTGCGCACGGCTTTTTTCCAGAAAAAAGCAGAAGCGCTTCCGGCAGTTAAATACGAACCCTTTGACCTGGAAAATGTTTCGGAGTGTATTTCCCGGGCCCGGGCCATGCTGGAGGACACTGTTTATGACACATGGCTCATCAGCAAGGCCAATGACCTTAAGCGCAGCGCCAGGCTGATCTCCAGCCGGGGGACAAAAGATTTCTTCACCATTTCTGCCCAGGTTTACGGCCTGCCCACAGGCAAGCTCCGGGATGGTGCCGCGACACCCCTGGACCTGGTGGTTCAGTTCCAGTCCATCCTGGATTCGTTCCAGAAAAATCCAGTCTCCAGCACCGCGCAAAAGACCATCGGCGCAGAAGTTGTGGCGAAACATTTCCGGGAAGCGGTAGGGTTCACCTTTGGCAGCCAGGCACCAGCAGTTACGGTGGCGGATAACCTCTCAGCCAAGGCCACAGCCACATCCAGGGAAATAAAGATCCGAAAAAAGGGGCGTTTTACCTACAAAAATATCCGGCAGCTTATCAACCACGAGGCCCTGGTGCATGTGGCCACAACCTTAAACGGCAGGGCCCAGCGCCAGATGAAGATCCTGGGCGCCAACTATGGCGCTGTCACCAAGACCCAGGAAGGCCTGGCCGTGTTCTCGGAATTTATTACCGGTTCCATGGATATCGAGCGCATGCGGCGCCTGGCGGATCGGGTGGTTGCCGTCCAGATGGCCATCGACGGCGCTGACTTCATTGAGGTCTACCGGTTTTCCCTGGAGAAGACAGACAGCAGGCACCAGGCCTTTGAGCAGGCCCGGCGGGTATTTAGGGGCGGTGTATTAAGCGGCGGCGCGCCTTTCACGAAAGATATTGTATACCTGGACGGGCTGATCCGGGTGCATAATTTTTTCCGCAGCGCTGTGGACAAGAGCAGGGCTGACGCACTGCGGCTGGTCTTTGCGGGAAAAATAGACCTGGATGACATCCCGGTGCTGATAAAGATGAAGCAGGACGGCCTTATCAAGGATCCAAAATATATTCCGCCCTGGGCGGATGACCTGAATTACCTGATCTGCTACTTCGCTTTTTCTGTTTTTATGGATCATATCAATTACCAGAAAGCAGGGAAATATTATGATTCTCTATTGGATGGGTAATGCTTCCACAGCATAAAAAATAACCTTACAGTCATTTTGTAAGGAAATATTAAGGTTTTTTTAAGATGCGGGCAGGGCAGGTATATATGTAAATTCGTCAAATCCTGATTACAGGAGCCCATTATTTAAGAAAACCAAGGAGAAGGCCATGACCTACCGCATCCAGGCATGTAATTCATTTCCATTTGGCATTTCCCCTCTATGCCTTGGGAATAAACTAATCGTATTCTTTCTGTTCATTTTTACTACGGCAATAGCCCAGGAAGGCAAACCCACCGTAGCGATCCTGGACTTTGAAGGCCAGGGCGTAGACGCCGCTGAAGTACAGACCCTCACAGAGCGCATGCGCACAGAGATCGGCAACACCAAGGCGGTGCGCCTGATCGAGCGCAAGGCGGTGGAGAAGATCATGGCTGAGCAGGGCCTGCAGCAGTCGGGCTGTACCACTGATGAATGTGCCGCAGAAGTAGGACAGCTTCTGGGGGTGCAGTTTATGATATCCGG
>Ga0208765_1000022_pt1 | contig 93974 bp, 89 predicted proteins | sample ETNtaG_2_FD_185783 | JGI IMG/M metagenome (GOLD analysis project Ga0208765, IMG submission 185783) | Marine microbial and viral communities from oxygen minimum zone, Eastern Pacific Ocean - ETNP201406SV203 (SPAdes) (version 2) | ecosystem: Environmental > Aquatic > Marine > Oceanic ...
CCATCTTGCATCTCCGACGGAACGCCGGCGAAAGGTAAACCCGCGCTGGCGCTGGACTGAGTCGCGCTTGGTCCTCCGAATGCCCCGCCCCCAGGCGGACCCATCATGACCATGATTGGTCCTCCTCTACCGCCGAAGTGAGCGTCTCGACGTAACGAGGTTCGCGTTCAAGAAGTTGCTTATGCGTTCCATCGGCAACAACACGACCTCCGTCAATGAGGATCACACGATCCGCAAGCGCAATCGTCGATAAACGGTGAGCGATGACGATAGTCGTCCGAGCTTTTAAGAGGTCCTTTAACGCATGATGAATTCGCTCTTCAACTTCAACGTCTATGGCACTAGTGGAGTCATCCAAAATGATGACTTTGGAATCTTGTAAAAAAAGTCGAGCTAACGAGATTCTTTGACGCTGTCCGCCGGAAAGGTCGTAGCCCCTTTCTCCAACGATGGTTTCGTAACCATCGTCTAGGTCGAGAATAAATTCGTGGGCCTGAGCCGCCCGCGCCGCAGCCTCAACTTCCTGACGTGTGGCCTCCGGGTTACCGTAGGCAATATTTTCATGAACACTTGTTGAAAATAAGAAGGGTTCGTCGGGAACGAGACTTACCGCCCCCCGGAGACTTCGCTGCGTCAGAGAAGTTATGTCGTGACCATCCAGGCTGATGACGCCGGCCTGCAACTCGTAAAACCGCATCAACAGGCGAGCAATCGTCGACTTTCCCGATCCAGTGCGGCCAACGATCGCGACTGTTTGGCCAGCAGGCACTTCAAGGTTGAAGTCATCCAAAACAATTGGCGGACTTTCGGCTCCCCGTGTGCCACCAACTGTCTCAGTGCCGTAGGCGAACCCCACGGCCGAAAAGGAGATGCTTCCGGACGATGGGATCAAGTCAATAGCCCCCGGTCGATCATCGACACCTGGAGGTTCGTCAAGAATTTCGTAGATCCGTTCCGCTGAAGCTTTCGCCCGTTGCCCCAATATCAGCAGCATTCCGATAAACCGAAAAGGTGCCTGAAGAAGCAAGATATACAGGTTGAACGAGATCAGATCACCCACCGTTAAGGCACCGTCAATCGTTTGAAGCCCACCAACCAAGAGCACAGTGGCGAGGGCAATCCTGGGGAGATTTTCTATTAACGGAGTATGAGAGGCTCGAGTTCGATGTTGCACCAGGTTGGCCCAGCGAAGGCGCTCCGCGCCCCTGGCAAGCGCCTCAATTTGTTGACGTTCAGCTGCAAACGCCTTCACCACCCTGACTCCGTTAACCGATTCGTCGACCACAGTGGCTATTTCTGCCTGACGCGATTGAACGACCCAAGAGAGTGGGAACATAATCTTGCGTAAGCGTTGACCGATGGCGAACACCCCGGGCAACGCGATCATCGTTACAGCGGTAAGAGGAATGCTGATTGCCGCCATCAGGCCGATAGCGATGACAAAGCTAAAGAATTGAACAGCCATTATTGGAGCGAAGGCCATGAACATTTGAACTGATCTGATGTCGGAATTAGCTCGACTGATTATCTGTCCGCTCTGAACGCGATCAAAAAACGAAAATGATAAACGGCCGAGATGTTGGAAAAGAAGTGTTCGTAATTGGTATTCGACCTTGAAAGCCATGCCGTAAAGGCCGTAGCGGTAGCCAAAAGTTGCAGATGCTCGGGCAACTCCGAGGATCAATAGGATGATGACAAAGAAAGAAAGGGCGCTGGTTCGTTCAATGAGTGCACGATCCACAGCGAGACCCACGACTCGAGGTACCAAGATTTGAGAGACCATCGCGATTATTGCGGCTATAACCGACCAGATGATCCGCCAGCGGTGCGTCATCACAATTGGGCTTATGCGTCTCAACCAACCCAGTGAACTATCACTGCGAATTGTCTCTTCAACCGGTGGGTAGGTGGACCATTCGCGCACCGGTTCGAAAGAGGCGGTGTCGTGATGCATTGAGTCGAGGCTACCTTGGCGTTAGTCAAGTGCGGATAGAGAATGATTCGCGGAGGTGTTCACTATCGATCCCCTTTTGGGCCTAGTCGCAGTGCTGGTTCTCGTTGCTCTCAACGGGATTTTCGTTGCAGGTGAGTTCAGCCTGGTCGCGGTCGACGTTGAGCGCGTCGAAGTTATGGCTGAACAAGGACATCGACGCGCCCGTGTTGTTCGAAAATTATTGACCCGGTTGAGTTTTCACCTCGGCGGAGCGCAACTAGGTATCACTGTCACCTCTTTGTTGTTGGGCTTACTTGCCGAGGACACGATCGGGGCTGTACTCGACTTCCTGCCAGGTATTTCATTGAGTCCAGGGCCGCTGCGAGCTGTGATAGCTATCGGAATTGCTGCAGTCCTGCAGATGATCTTCGGTGAACTAGCCCCAAAGAATTTGGCTATTTCACGTCCTCTCGGAACGGGGCTCTGGCTTGGATCGATCCTCAGGATCTATGGGTTGCTAGCCGCTCCGATAACGACTGCCTTTAACGGGTTAGCCAACAAACTCGTTCGTTTGGGAGGAATAGAACCCGTTGAGGAGTTGCGGTCACTTAGATCACTTGAGGATCTTGAGCACCTAGTACGTGCTTCGAGTGCCAGAACCATCAAGGAAGATGAAGCGAGGTTAATTACGCGGACCTTGCGATTGTCCAGAAAAGACGCGGCAGATGCTTTAACTCCGAGAACCTCGATGGTGGCATTGCGAAGCTCAGGAACTATCTCTGATTTAGTTCAGAGCGCGAGAGAAAGTGGGTACTCGAGGTTCCCGGTTATAGGGGCCGATCTCGATGACATCGTCGGAATGGTCGAAGTGAAAGATGTGTTTTCGCTCACCACCGATGATCGTGAACGGCGACCTCTAGGTGACATAGTGCGGCCTGCAGTGATTGTTCCCGAGCATCGGGAATTAGATGGCGTTCTGGTCGATCTCGAGCTAGCAGCCAGTCGATTAGCTGTCGTGGTAGACGAACATGGAGGAACCGCTGGTCTAATTAGTCGCGAAGATATCTTGGAAGAGCTCGTCGGTGACATAGCCGATGAGTATGACGAGCCTGTGCCCATTACTGCATCCCAAAGAGATGGACGTGTCATCGTCGAAGGATTGAAGTCACGAGATGAAATAGAAGAAATCCTAGGTTTACGTCTGCCCGATGGACCGTTTGAGACACTTGCTGGATTCATATTGCAACAGACGGGCTCTATTCCAGAAATCGGACAAGTAGTCGAGTGGCGAGGCTGGAAGCTGGAGGTTCTGAGGAAAGAGAACTTAAGAATCGCAGATGTCGCTATTGAAGCTCCGAGTGATGTGGATGACTCTCCTCTAGGCCAGCGGGGCGCAACATGACAGTCATCGCTATCGCGGTTGGATCGCTTCTAGTTCTGTTCAACGGAGCTTTTGTTGCATTGGAATTTGGCTTGATCGGAGGGATGAAATCAGCGATCGACGCGGAAGCGACGGCCGGACGCAAATCAGCTTTGGCAGCCCAACGCCTCCAACGTGATGTCCTAACTACCCTCGGCGGCGCCCAACTAGGTATCACCGTCTGTTCGCTTGTGATTGGTCGATTAGCTGAGCCAGCGGTGGCGTCGCTAGTGGAACGACTGGTTAACCAGTTCACCGAAATAAGTGAAACAGTTCTGCACTCAGTGAGCTTTGCTGTTGCGCTAGCGCTAGTGGTAATCGTGCACATGGTGTTAGGTGAAATGGTTCCGAAGAACCTCGCAATCACGGGTCCTGAAAGAACCTTGCTTCTCCTGGCCCGACCAATGTTGGTCTATCTCAGCTTCACCCGACCAGTAATTCGGACGCTTCTATGGTTCTCCAACGGGCTGCTCGGGTTGTTCCGTGTTGAACCCGCTTCCGAACTAGATGAATCAACAACCAGTGCAGAACTTTCACTAATGGTGGATGAGTCCCATGACCAGGGTCTTATTGATAACCAGGAGTACGCGTTAATCGAAAGCGCGATCGCATTCGGCCAGATGCCCGCCACCTCAGTAATGGCAGAAATAGCCCATGTCCACTCTGTGTCGGTTGATTCTGAAATAGTCGAAATTGAACACCAGATCGTGGAGACCGGACATACGAGGCTTGTTGTTCACGGTGCGGACATGAATGACATTCGGGGCTTCGTGCACAGCAAAGACCTGCTCGGAACAAAAGAAAAGAAGCAGTCTTTGGCGTCAGAGCTCATCCGACCGATGCTGCGAGTTGACCCGGACAGCGCTTTGCCAGACGTTCTTCAACTGATGAGACGATCTCAGATACATCTCGCCGTAGTTACCTCAGAAGGAGTCAACCGCGGCGTCCTCACGTTGGATGATGTGATGCGCGGATTAGTTGGACCGTTACTGCAAGAGCGATGAGTGGCGAGCCTGTTTAAGCACCCATGGCGTGATATCCACCATCTACATGCACGATTTCACCTGTGGTCATTGGAAACCAATCCGACATCAAGGCCAACGTTGTGCGCGCCACCGAGTCTTGATCGTGGACGTCCCACCCCATAGGTGCCCGTTTCTCCCAGGCATCTTCGAAATCGGAGAATCCGGGGATTGACTTCGCCGCCATAGTTCTGATCGGCCCAGCTGAGACGAGATTTACGCGAATGCCGTCTGGGCCCATAGATTTAGCCAGATACCGAGCCGTCGATTCAAAAGCTGCCTTCGCTACCCCCATCCAGTCGTAAACGGGCCATGCAACAGATGCATCAAAGGTAAGTCCGACAACACTTCCTTGAGACTTGGCGAGCAAAGGCTGAAGCCCGCCGGCTAAAGCTTTCAAGCTGTACGCGGAGATATGTAAGGCGACGCTGACATCCTCCCATTCGGCGTTAAGAAAGTTGCCACCGAGACACGCCTCAGGAGCGAACCCAATGGCATGCAGCACACTGTCTACATAACCCCAACGGTCCGCGAGTTCGGCAGCTACCGCTTCAATTTCTGCGGGCTCCGTGACATCGAGCGCTAGAACATCACATGGTTCAGGGAGCTTGCGAGCGGTTCGTTCCGTTAAACGCATCGCCCTGCCTGCACCGGTCAGCACCACCTCGGCGCCCTCTAGCTGAGCCAGTTTCGCCACTTCAAATGCCAACGAGGCATCAGTAAGAACTCCGGTGATTAGTAGCTTTTTCCCATCCATGAGACCCATGAAGGCTGTCCTCCGTTTGGTGTATTGACGTCCCAATGGGGCGCCATTGTCGTAACTCGCGGAATGAAGTCACCGTACCCTGCCTTTGGACAGTACCGTGGCACTTCATGCGGATAGGCATCGTTGGTGGAACTGGACCTGCAGGCTCGGCTTTGGCGGCTCGCCTCGCAGACGTGGGTTATGAGGTTGTTTTGGGTTCTCGATCGAAATATCGGTCGATGGAAGTAGTTGACAGCATCGTTGCCCAGTGGCCTAACCGTGAGTTAGCAGTCACTCCATCAGACAATGTAGGAGCCGCTCAATGCGAATTTGTCGTGATTGCCACCCCATGGGATGCAGCGGCCATTACCGCAAGAAGCGTTGAAGACCACGTGAGAGGCAAAGTGGTGGTGACAATGTCCAATGCGTTGGCTCGGGTAGACGATGAGTTTGTTCCACTCATTCCACCAAGAGGATCAGTAGCGGCCTCCGTGCAGGCGTCACTGCCAGACTCCAAGGTTGCAGCGACACTCCAACATGTTCCAGCTCAGGAACTAGGTGACCTCGATCAACCTCTTGATAGCGACATCCTTATCTGCAGCGACAATAGAGAGGCCACGGATCTAGTGGCCGAGGTGGTTGGAAAAATTCCAGGCACTAGGGCCCTTGACTGCGGAAACTTGTCGAACGCAACAGCGATTGAAGCTTTTACAGCGGTTCTGCTTCAACTCAATACCCGCTACAGAACAAGAGTTGCCTTGAAGTTGGTGGGTCTGGAATGAACGTATCGCCGTTGCTACCAGACGCTCATTCTCGCAAATTGTTGGACCGGATAGGACTCGGCTGATGGACAGTTTGGAGAGGATCTGGGCTACTTGGAGGCGTGAATATGTAAGTGGCGAGACGGGCGAGATTTCGCGAGCTTCCGACGGTGAATGCGTACTTTGTTCGGTAGTAGGTCTTAGAACCAGCGAGCCCGACAAATTGGTGCACTGCGGTGAATCAGCGGCGGTCATTCTTAATGCTTACCCGTATAACACAGGACACGTAATGGTCCTGCCGTACGATCATGTATCCAACTTTGAAGATCTGAAACAGGAAGTCCGGCTGGAAGTCTTCGACTTGGTTACCAAGTCAATTTCTGCCGTACAACGGTCCTACGTTCCGGACGGCATAAATATGGGAGCGAATCTAGGGCGAGGCGCTGGCGCCGGAATCCCAGATCACCTCCATGTTCACGTCTTACCTCGTTGGGATAGCGATACGAACTTCATGACCACGGTTGGCGGGGCACGAGTTTTACCTGAATCTCTCGATTCCACACTTGAACGCCTCAGAGATGCTTTTGAGTGAGACCTTGCCAAAGCACTGCAGGCAGGTAGCGTGATCAACGTGGACGACCGAGAAGTACGCGATGAACTTCCCGAGGACCTCGATCGAGGATTCGTTGGCGCCTACAAGTTTCCTGACAACAAACGTCGAAGGACCACAGGATTCTTATACCTCTTAGTCGCAATCGGTGTGGGAGCCTGGGCTCTTTCGGTTGATGGTGACCCGGTATTAATAAACCGCGGTGTGATCTTTGGATGTGCAGCGTTGGCGTTGTTTGGTCTGTACAGCCTTCTTGCAGGCAGAGCGTTTGGGCTAGACGAAAGCGCGGCCCTCGTCGCAGCAAATCGCGCCGTTGGTTTCCCCGTTGGTCACGCCAGCGCCCAACTTGGGTGGAGAGGTCTCATGAGTAGGCCGACATGGAAAATGCTTGTTTATTCAGCAGAAGACCCGCCCGTGAGTAGAGGCCTCGTTCTGGTTGATGCGATCGATGGCGCAATCGTCGATTTTTTTGTTGAAGAGAACCCCGAGGATTGGATCCAAACTTCGGGCCCAGAAAATGGTCCGGAAAGCAGCGACTGATGTTTGATGGAAACTTTCGTAACGGGGTTGATCGCTTGGTCCGCCCGGTTGGACGCACCCTTGTTCGCTTAGGAGTCAGCGCGAACTTTCTGACCTGTGTGGGTCTTGCGATGTCGGTAGCAGCGTGTGTTCTCATAGGCAGAGGTCAATTACAACTAGGGCTCGCTTTTCTAATCCTGACCGCCGTCCCTGACCTTCTGGACGGCGCGGTAGCAGTCGCCGCCGGTACCTCTTCAAAACGTGGCGCCTTCTTCGACTCAACAGCTGACCGTGTAACCGATGGCCTTTTGTTATGCGGTATCGCATGGCATTTAGCGGAGAGTAAGGGCGGGACGATCATGCTCTTACCAATGGCTGTCTTAGGCGTTTCCTCATTAATTAGTTACGAGAGAGCAAAAGCTGAGCTATTGGGCTACGACGCAAAGGGCGGCCTGATGGAACGTGCGGAACGGATGGTCGTTCTCGGATTTGGCCTGTGTTTTCAGGACCTATTAGTTCCCGTGCTGTGGGTCATGCTTGCCCTTACATCGCTTACTGCAGTTCAACGATTCTTTAAGGTCTGGCGACAGGCAACTGTCGACGTTCCTGATTCAAATACTAAGAGTTGACCTTGAGCGGACAGGGTGTGACGGCGCTGTATCGACTGGGGGCCTTAGCCGCTCGCAGTCTGCCCAACCCCGTTGCGAGTGTGTTGCCGTCAATTGCAGCATTCCCACTTAGTTGGGTGTTGACGAAGAAACGATCAATGGTTCAACGTCACATGAGACGATCGTTGAGTTCCAGTCACGACGACAAAGCGGTCAAGATTGCAGCAAGAAAGGCCTTCGCTTCATACGCTCGATATTGGGTCGAATCTTTTCGACTTCCAACGCGCAGCAACAAACAGCTATCGAGAGGCATAGAAGTACCCGACTATCGGTTTGTTGAAGAAGGTTTGAGTCGTGGCAACGGAGTAATACTTGCCCTCCCGCACCTAGGAGGTTGGGAGTGGGCAGGCTTTTGGATGGCAACTGTTAACAGGTTGCCGATCACAGTTGTCGTTGAACCAATCGAACCACCGCAATTATTTTCGTGGTTCGTCGACTTTCGTTCGAAACTAGGAATGAACGTGGTGGCTCTTGGTCCGTCGGCCGGAACTGAGATTGCTGCTGCCCTAAAAAGGAACGAAATTGTTTGCTTACTCTGCGATCGGGACATCTCAGGAGGAGGAATTGAGGTGACCTTCATGGGCGAACGCACAACTCTTCCGGGTGGACCCGCCCTCATGGCTTTACGGACAGGGGCTGTCGTGTTGCCAACAGCGGTTTACTTCGAACCAAATGGAAAACACCTTGGTCTCGTAAGACCCCCGCTCGACGTCAGTAGAACTGGAACTATCAAAGAAGACGTCGTGCGTGTAACAAGTCAACTCGCTGAAGAATTAGAAGTTCTGATTCGTCGGGATCCAGAACAGTGGCATCTGTTCCAACCGAATTGGCCAAGCGATTTTGTGGACGAAACATGAATGGCCTCAAATTTCACTGTGGAGAGCGCACATCATCACGTAGCGTTATTTGATGTGAGAATCGGAATCATCTCGCCCTATAGCCTCAGCATCCCTGGAGGGGTTCAGAGTCAGGTTCTCGCGCTTTCGAGAGCTTTGAACAGGCTTGGACACAAGGTGCGAGTTTTGGGTCCCTGCGATGGAGCACCTCCTGAAACAGGAGTCACATCATTAGGCGCGAGTATCCCCACCTTTGCTAACGGTTCTATCGCCCCCATCGCCCCAGATCTGGCCTGCACGCTAAGGACGATTCGAGCGTTCCGCGACGAAGAATTTGACGTCATTCATATCCATGAACCCATTTGTCCTGGTCCCTGCCAAACTGCATTGTTCTTGAGAAGCGCGCCAATCGTAGGGACTTGGCATGCCGCTGGAGGCAGCAAGGCCTATCTCACACCTGGAGTTAAATGGTTAGCGACGCGGATGAACATTCGAACCGCAGTCTCTCAACATGCTCGAGACATGGCACATGAAGCCCTCGGGGGAAGCTACGAAATTGTCTTTAATGGCATAGAAGTAGACAACTTCGTTGACGCCACACCAACAAAATGCGATGGTCCAACCATTGCATACGTCGGTCGACATGAACCGCGTAAGGGACTAGAGGTTCTGCTTGAAGCGATGACATCTCTGCCGCAGAATACGACCCTCTGGATCATGTCCGACGGCCCCCAAACAGAGGAATTGCGGTCAAGATACGAAGATGACCAGCGACTTCACTGGCTCGGAGCAGTAAGTGAAGAAGAGAAGATAGAACGAATAAAGGGTGCCGACGTCTTTTGTGCACCCTCTCTGCGGGGAGAGAGCTTCGGAATTGTGCTGCTAGAAGCAATGGCCGGAGGTACCCCAGTAGTAGCGAGTGATTTGCCTGGATACCGAAACGTCGCACCTAAAGGCGACGAGGCATACCTTGTGCCACCCGGCGATGCAAAGGCCTTGAGCGCTGGCCTGCTAAAGGTCCTTGAAAATCAGGAGTTAGCTGATCAACTTTGCGAATCCGGAAGTAAACGGGTCTCTGAATTTTCAATGGATCGACTCGCGGCAATGTATGTCGATATTTATGAGCGGGCGATAGATATTGAACGTCAAGACCCCCACAGGGGTGGATGGCGCGGTGAACTGAGTCGAATGGGCTGGCCGTTCAAGCTTGACGTTGGAGGTGACCAGAGTCTGTGAATAGTCACGAGCGCCGTGTGATTAGCGCCGTACACTGCGACACACAGTTGCCGGGAATTATCGGAGACACGGAATCTACATGGACAACCTGAGCGACAAAAACCGACAACGCGCAGGTGCAGTGACAGCTTTCTTTGGGCTCTCTGTTCTGATGTTGGCAGGGCTTGTGTTCCTGGTCCTGTTCGCTATTTCGCTGACAACTATGGTCGCGTTAGGGCTTGCGCTGCTGATCGCACTTTCGTTGCTTTGGAGTAGCAAGACAAGTGAGCGACGCATTTTAGAGAAGTTGCCCGGCACACAGCTCGGCGACGGAGAACAACCTCGGCTCACGAACTTGGTCGAGGGTCTCTGCCTCTCGACTGGTACAGCTCCGCCTCGGATCCACCTTCTTCCGACCGAAGGCCGCAACATCGCTGCTTTAGGACGATCGGTCGACCACTCAACGCTCATTATCACTACCGGCCTGCTGGAAGCCGCCACTCGTATCGAACTGGAAGCCGTTCTCGCCAACCGAATATCTCAGATAGCGAGCTATAGAACAGCGTTGGCAACTACCGCAATTACAACTTTCGGGATGTCGATAGAACTCGCATCGCTCCGAATTCGACCATTTTTGTTTCTCGCAGGGACACTGAAGCGAAAGATAGGTCTACAAGTTGATCCGAGTCATGATTTTTCGGGAGATGTGGCTGGTGCTGGCATAACCCGCTACCCACCAGGGATGGTTGAAGCAATCGAAATGATGGGGAATCGAACCTTGGTCCCAGAAGTCAGTCCGACTCTCGACTCACTTTGGCTTTTCCCTTCCACATCGAACACAGATCGACCAACAGTCGAAGCTCGGGCGACAGCGTTACGCGAAATGTGATGCACCGATGAAATTAAGCGGCTTTGCTATCGGGTTGTGCTCGCTCCTTCTCACTGCATGTGCTGCCGATGCACCCGACACCTACCCAGCGAAAGACCCAGATTCAACAGGTCTTGAATCTAGTTCGACGACCACCAACGCGACCTCGGCTTCATCTACCCAAGACGCCCAGTCTTCCGATGCGGCACCGACATCGGTTCCCGACTCTTCAGCCACCACAACCTCAGAGCAAACTCCAGGTGGACCGTTAGCTAACCAACCTGTTGCGCCATACCGAGGAACTCCAGCTGATCCATCGGTACTGGCGGCACCGCAGTTGGCATTAAAAATCGACAACGCGCCGTCAGCTGTTCCCCAACAAGGTATCCAAGAAGCAGACATCGTCTTTGAAGAGTTAGTGGAAGGAGGCCTGACGAGATTCCTTGCCATCTTTCAGTCTCAAGTCCCTGAATCTGTTGGACCCATTCGGTCGGGACGTTCAAGCGACATTCCTCTACTCATGCCGTTTGACGGAGCACTTTTTGGATGGAGTGGTTCGAATTGGGCGTTCCGTCGGTTACTAGAGACAGTGGCCATTACAGATGTCGGTTTGTATAAGAACCCAGCGCAATATTGGCGCAAGGAGGACAGGCCCGCTCCAAGCAACTTATGGGCACGGGCTACACAGTTAATAGGAGAAGCCGAGGACGAGATATCACCGGTCGAGCCATTATGGCCCTTTCGTGAATCACCGCAGAAGGACGAAGCAGGTCGCAAGGTACGAGGGGTAGAAGTCGACTGGGGTTCAGTGCAGGTTTCATTTCATTGGGTCGAAGACAAGAATAAATGGCAGAGATTTCAGAATGGGAACAGACATCTAGCGTTGAACAGAAGCGGAGATGAGGTCGAAGTAGCCGCACAGAATGTCATTATCCAATTCACGAAATATCTCTTGACCAACGAAGTTGACGGAAATGGTGCACGAATTCCAGTTGCGGAACTTTCAGAAGGGTCAGGAACAGCATGGATACTGAAAGACGGGCAAATTACTGAGGGACGCTGGATGAAGCCAAACATCACGGTGCACACACAGTTCGTTGACGAAACTGGCAAAGCTATTGCAATGGCGCCCGGTGCGACTTGGGTTTTGTTAGCGCCTCGCGGTGCAGCGACAATCGTTGAAATCGACGACTAAGGGAAGCGACTCGTTCTGCACCTCATCGGCTTAGACTGGAGGAATGGCAGATAGTACGAGTGGATCGAACTCACAAGTTGGCACCGTGCGCGTGAAGCGAGGATTAGCTGACATGCTCCGCGGAGGCGTGATCATGGACGTGGTCACCCCCGCTGAAGCGAAGATTGCGGAAGACGCTGGTGCGGTCGCAGTGATGGCCCTTGAACGAGTACCCGCTGATATTCGACGAGATGGCGGAGTAGCGCGCATGAGCGACCCCGCCATGGTTGAAGGGATACAACAAGCAGTCACGATCCCTGTAATGGCAAAAGCCCGGATAGGCCACTTTGCTGAAGCTCAAATTCTTGAATCACTCGGAGTGGATTACGTCGACGAATCTGAAGTATTGACGCCCGCCGACGAAGCACACCACATTGACAAATGGTCATTCACAGTTCCTTTTGTCTGTGGAGCTACGAACCTCGGGGAGGCGCTACGTCGTATTTCTGAAGGTGCCTGCATGATCCGTTCAAAAGGCGAAGCTGGAACAGGGAACATTGTTGAAGCAGTGCGCCACCTACGGTCGATTTTGGGTGACATACGAAAGATCACTCAAGCAGACCAAGCAGAACTGTTTGACTGGGCGAAACAGTTACAAGCCCCATTGGGGTTGGTTCAAGAGGTGGCAGAGACCGGGTGTTTGCCCGTACCAATGTTCTGCGCCGGAGGTATTGCGACTCCCGCAGATGCATCTCTCGTGATGCAACTAGGAGCGGAAGCTGTTTTCGTTGGATCTGGGATCTTTAAAAGTGAAGACCCGGCGCCCCGAGCCAAAGCCATCGTCGAAGCGACAACTCACTTCAGGGACCCCACAATGGTTGCCAAAGTAAGTCGAGGACTCGGAGACGCAATGCCCGGCCTTGAAATCGACGAACTTGAAACCAAACTCGCCGAACGCGGCTGGTAGAAAAGTAAATTGTCACCGATAGTCGGAGTCTTGGCGCTACAAGGCGCCTCAAGAGAACACACCGACGCGTTGGAAAAGCTCGGAACGACTGTCCGTCAAGTCAGATTACCCAAAGACCTGAACGGCCTCGACGCGATAGTGATCCCCGGCGGCGAGTCAACAACTATCTCAATGCTCTTGGAATCAAGCAAAACTTTTGAACCTCTGTCAGAGCTTTTGGCTGACGGGTTACCTGCCCTAGGCACATGTGCTGGGATGATTCTTCTAGCAACAGAAGTGCTAGACGGCCGATCCGACCAGAGAAGTTTCGCCCAAATCGATATAGCGGTTCGTCGAAATGCGTTCGGCCGTCAAATAGCAAGCTTCGAAACGGACCTACAGATCAAAGACCTCGAAGAACCTTTCCCAGGAGTCTTTATTCGAGCACCCGGGGCTCAAATACTTAACCCATCAGTAGAAATACTTGCCAGCGTCAAACGAGAGACGGGCGAAGAAACGCCAGTGTTTTGTCGGCAAGAAAACGTGATGGTAACCAGCTTCCATCCCGAGTTGACAGACGATTTGCGACTCCACCAGATGTTCTTAGAGCATCTGTAACCAACCTACGGTGGCAAGCGACTGAAACAGCGACGTTCAATTCTCCCGGTGAGAGTGGCAGAATGTGACTCGGAGGTATCGAAGTGTCCGGGCATTCCAAATGGGCGACCATCAAACATAAGAAAGGCGCAGCTGACAAAGCTCGCGGAAAACTTTTCGCCAAGCTCATTCGCCAAGTCGAAGTCGCTGCCCGCGAAGGTGGAGGTGACCTAGAGTCCAACGCGACTCTCCGGACCATGTATCAAAAGGCGCGTGATAACTCAGTGCCGCTCGACACCATTGAAAGAGCTATCAAGCGCGGAACGGGCGAACTTGAGGGCGTCAATTACGAGCAAGTCAATTATGAAGGTTACGCACCCCATGGGGTTGCGATGTTCGTTGATGTGCTCACTGACAACAGAAATAGAACCGGAGCCGAAATTCGAAGCGTTTTTACTCGAGCAGGCGGGTCTCTTGCCGAGCCCGGAGCCGTCGCATGGCAATTCGACCGCAAAGGAGTGGTCCTGGTCCCAGGAACGGCAGACGAAGATCAAGTCCTGATGGCGGCCCTGGAAGCTGGCGCTGAAGATGTTGTGGCAGAGGGTGACGTATGGAGAGTCACAACGGACCCCGCAGACACAATCTCCGTAAGAGAGGCGCTTGAAGGGTCCGGGATTGAGGTTTCATCAACCGATCTGACCTACTTGCCACAAAACGTTATTGAACTCTTATCTAGCGGCGAGGCTGCACAAGTCTTGGCGGTAATGGACGCACTTGATGATCATGATGACGTGCAGGGCGTCTACGCCAACTTCGACGTTCCAGACGACGTATTGGCAGAACTAACCAAAGGCTGATCGGTACCGTCGACCTCGTCATGTACAATCGAACCTGTGTTCGTTTTAGGTATCGACCCTGGTTTATCGCGTTGCGGATATGGCGTCGTGGAGCAGTCGGGTCGGAAAGCTGAGGCTGTGGCAATTGGTGTCATAAGAACGCCAGCCAAGGCCCCTACCGCCGAACGTTTGGCCTGGATCCATGAAGAATTCGTCAGGCTAGTTGAAGAACACAAGCCGGATGTAGTCGCGATAGAGCGGGTCTTTTTCCAAGTCAACGCCCGAACAGCTATGGGAGTCGCTCAAGTAAGCGGCTTAGCAATGGCCATTGGCCATTCAGCAGGGGCTGAAGTAGTCGACTACACCCCTAATCAGGTTAAGGAGGCTGTTGCAGGCTGGGGAGGCGCCAACAAAGAGCAAATGCAACGCATGGTGCAGTCGTTGCTTAGATTGCCCGAAATGCCATCGCCACCAGATGCTGCTGACGCTGCAGCAGTCGCGCTCTGTCATCTAGCTCATCGGGCAAGCCGACAAATGGCCAAAAGCTCGAAGCTGTCATGATCGGCTCGCTTCGCGGCTCAGTTGTCGACAAGGACCCCGAAGGGGAGATCGTTATTGAGGTAGCCGGAGTTGGATACAGGGTTAGCGTCAATCCCAGAACTCTCGCTGACCTCTCAGATGTTGGGGCTGAAGCGTTTGTCCATATTCACCACCACATACGCGAAGACGATCAGCAACTTTATGGGTTTGCAACATTGGTCGAACGTAAATGTTTCGAGTCAGTGATCGGTGCTCATGGTGTCGGTCCAGCATTGGGCATGGCAGTACTTGCCACTTTGCCACCGGACCAGCTTCGTCAGGCAGTAGCAACTGAAGACGTTGACGCTTTGTGTCTAGTACCCGGAGTTGGAAAGAAAACTGCTCAGAGAATGGTCTTAGAACTTAAGAACCGGCTTGACGTTGCAGGCTACGAGGCCGACGGATTGACGTCTGATCCGGAAATGACCTCGTCGGCACTGACCGACGTTCGCGAAGCCTTAAACCAGATGGGTTTTGGGCCCGACGAAGTGCGGCGCGCTATCGAAGGTCTTCAAGGGGATGACACCGCAACGATGCTGCGTGAAGCTCTCCAACGGATGAACCGCTAATGAGCGAAAATGAATGGGGCCGAGAAGAAGGTTTTCGGCGAGGCGAGAACGAAAATCGAGATGAGGTTCTAAGCGCTGACCTAGTTATAGAGGACAATGACGAAGTTGGCTTACGTCCGCGTCGCCTGGACGAATTCGTTGGCCAAGCAGAACTTAAGGAACATTTAGGAGTGTTGCTGGAGGCAGCCCGCGGTAGAGAACAAACACCGGACCATCTGCTGTTTGCCGGCCCTCCTGGTCTTGGAAAAACGACTTTGGCAGGAATAGTGGCTGCCGAACTTGAGGTGACTATGCACGTCACCTCAGGACCAGCAATTGAACGAGCCGGTGACCTTGCCGCCATTCTCACCAATCTCGCAGATCGCGATGTGCTGTTTATCGACGAAATCCACCGCCTTCCCAAACAGGTGGAGGAAGTGCTCTACCCAGCTATGGAAGATTTCCAGTTGGACGTAGTACTTGGGAAAGGGCCGGCAGCTCGTTCGATTCGCTTTGATCTGCCGCCATTTACTTTGGTTGGAGCAACAACAAGAACCGGACTGATCGCAGGACCGCTCAGGGATCGCTTCGGTCTTGTCGAAAGACTTGACTACTACAACTCTGAAGAGTTGCAATCAATAGTTGAACGAGCGGCCGGCATCCTCTCGGTCATAATCGACTCGGATGGTGCCGCCGAAATTGCCGGCAGAAGTAGAGGCACACCTCGCATAGCTAATCGCCTGCTCCGTCGGGTCCGAGACTTTGCTGAGGTGCGAGCTGGCGGAGATATCGACGTCGACGTCGCCCGCGACGGATTAGCGCTTTTCGGAGTCGACGAACTTGGTCTAGACAAGGTTGACCGGTCGATTCTGGAATCAATTGCGCTCACTCACGTCGGTGGACCCGTCGGCTTATCAACCTTGTCGATTACTGTCGGCGAACAACCAGAGACTCTCGAAGACGTTTACGAACCTTTCTTGATTCAGCAGGGGCTCCTGCAACGTACTCCGCGTGGACGTGTCGTCACCGCAGCAGCCTTTGAACACCTCGGAGTGTCACCGCCGGCGCAGTTCGATGAAGACCCCTCTTTATTTGACGAAAAGTAAGACGTTCTAGATGAGTTCTGACCGAATTTGGTATGGCGCTTATGGCTCAAACGTCCTAGAAGCGCGGTTTCTGCGGTACATAGAAGGTGGTAGCTATGGACCAAGCAACGCTGAGCACACCGGAACCCGCGACAACCAACGGCCAGGGCCGGAGTCACCCATGATTCATGGCCCCTGGAGCCTCTCATTTGGTCTTTCGTCAGAAAGATGGGGCGGAGGTGTCGCCTTCCTTGATCCCGACCTTGACGAAGGTGCATGTCTTCGGTGTTGGGACGTTACTGCGGAACAATTTATGGACGTAGCGGCTCAGGAAAACGGACTTCAACCAGGCGACGTTGAACTCGATATACCCGAAGTAAGGGATGCGGGAGAACTGCAGATCGGAGACGCCTGGTACTCGAGAATCGTTTATCTGGGTGACTTTCATGGCAGGCCATTGATGACCTTCACGAACCCGAAGTCGGTAGAGCCAAGAGCACCAGGGGAACCATATTTATCGGTGATATTGAATGGATTCTTGGAAGCTGCCCCAACCCAGTTGGACCAGCACCTAGACCGGTTAATGCGCGCACGGGGAGTAGATTCTGGGTGGACCCGAGAGGCGCTAATGGGATTAGCAAACTTGGAGACCTGAAATCAGCGACGATACGAGTGCCTAACAGTTTGTCCAAAGTATGAAGGAATTCGATTACGAACTACCCGAGGGAGCGATTGCTCAGAAGCCTGCTGTGCCCCGCGACAGTGCGAAGTTGCTCGTCGACGCAGGGGCCGATCGTCCTCCTCAACATTTGACCGTAGCTAACCTGCCCGACCACTTAGCTCCTGGCGATGTAGTCGTGGTAAATGAGACAAGTGTTATCCCCGCGCGGCTGCCACTGCGAAAAGTGACTGGCGGTGCCGTCGAAGTCCTATTACTGGAGCCTGTGGCTGATGGTTGGGCCGCCTTGGTGAAGCCCAGCCGTCGCGTGAAAAGCGGAACCGAATTACGAAGCGAAAGAGATAACGATCTTCAGGTAATCGTGGGCGATGAAATTAGCGAAGATGGTCAAAGAAAAGTAGTTGTCCTACATGCAGGTGTAGAAGTCGCCGATCCAACTGAAAGCCAGAGACTTTCTATAGCTGGCGAGTCGCCACTCCCACCGTACATAACTTCAAAAGGACACTCTCCCGAGCGGTACCAGACTGTTTATGCTCGAACACCAGGTTCAGTGGCAGCGCCCACGGCCGGGCTTCATCTAACCAACGAACTTCTGCAAGAGATTAAAGATAAAGGCGCACGCATAAAAAAAGTAGACCTAGTTGTAGGCCTTGACACTTTCCGACCCGTAACAGTGGACGACCCGGCTGATCACATCATGCATAGTGAAAGCTACAAAGTAGACGAAAGCACTTGGGATGCTTGCCAAGCAGCGCGGCGAGTTGTAGCGATCGGGACAACTACCGTTCGAGCTCTCGAATCCGCTGCACGAGGAGCATTGTCCGGCCGCACTGACCTTTTCTTGCGACGCGGATCCCAATTTGAGGTTGTCGATGTTTTGATGACTAACTTCCACATGCCTCGGTCGACTCTTCTCATGATGATTGATGCCTTTATTGGGGATCGGTGGAAAGAGTTGTACCGCGAAGCCCTGGACAACAACTACAGGTTTCTTTCCTTCGGTGACGCAATGTTGCTGCGCCGGGCTCCGAGGTGACCGGCCCTCTGCCATGCTGGAGCAACTGTGTCTCTGTCCTTTGAACTCCTAGCGTCAGATAATCAAGCTCGACGAGGTCGAATTCACACTTCCCGAGGCTCGATTGAAACACCAGTCTTTATGCCGGTTGGAACACGAGGCGCGGTAATTCACCTTGACCAACGCGACTACAAAGAACTTGATATTGAGGTCGTGCTCGGAAACACCTACCACCTCATGCTTCGACCAGGAGCACAAATTATTGAGGATTTAGGAGGACTTCATTCCTTCGCGTCCTGGGACGGTCACATGCTGACTGACTCGGGAGGCTTTCAGGTCATGTCGTTGAACGACAACGTAAAGATTGATGATGACGGAGTCACGTTCACCTCTATTTACGATGGTTCAAAAGTACGTTTCACACCCGAAGATGCGGTATCTACCCAGGAGCAACTGGGCGCCGATATCCAAATGGCACTTGATGTTTGTCCCGCTCTCCCGTCAACACAAAGCGCAATTGTCGAAGCGATGGAACGGACTCACGAATGGGCTTCGCGTGCTAAGTCTGCACACCAAAGGACCGACCAAGCTTTGTTCGGCATTGTGCAGGGGGGAATCGATCCGAAGCTTCGAACCCGGAGCGCGAAATATATGACCTCACTCGACTTCGCCGGCTACGGAATCGGAGGCTTGTCCGTAGGCGAAAGTCACGGTGAAATGATGCCAGCGTTAAACGCGGCAGCCATCGAATTACCAGAAGATAGGCCTCGTTATCTCATGGGTGTCGGTGACCCAGCGCGAATTGTTGATGCAATCGGATCAGGGATTGACATGTTCGACTGCGTATTGCCAACGAGACTTGCTCGGCACGGAACAGTTCTCACTTCTCGCGGAAAGCTGAACCTCCGCAACGCAAAACATGCTCGTGACGACGAACCGCTAGACCCAGCGAACCCAATGTCCAACAGCTTTAGCCGCGCGTACTTACGGCATTTGATGCAAGTGAAAGAACCGACGGCTGCTCGAATCGCGACTATGCACAACCTTTGGTTCCTTCTAGATCTTGTGAAGCGGGCGAGGCGGGCCATAGAAGACGGCACTTATGACTCGTTCCGTTTGGAGACTCTCGAAACCTGGGTCTAGCTACTCAAAGTTGGCATTGAACGGCCAAAGATTCATGGAGACGGGAGATGAGGGCAGTACGCTGGCGTCTGCTTGTTTTAATCCCCGAATCCGGAGTCGTTCACCATGGCACTGCTATTGCCAATCATTGTCTTTGTTGGCATGTATTTCTTGATCCTGCGACCTCAGCAGAAACGAATGAAGCAACGAGAGGCACTGGTCCGCGCAGCCGGCGTTGGGGATGAAGTGGCGACCGTCGGCGGAGTGATCGGCATCATCGTGGCAGAGGAAGACGAAAACGTTGTTTCCCTCGAAGTTGACGACGACGTTGAGCTAAGAGTGCAGCGACGGTCAATCGGAGAAATTGTCACAAAAGCAGAAGAAGCCGCTGACGGTTCCGATAACGCTGACGACGAAGACTGAGTATCAAGCTTTAGCTGAATTGGATTAGATCCGTGCGCCGTTCCCATATTGTCTCACTCTTCATGGTCCTGCTTATTGTTGGAGCATCGCTAGCAGGCGTCTTGTCTGCAGGGTGGACCCCAGTGCTTGGAGTGCAACTCCAAGGCGGGGTAGAAGTTGTTCTGCGTCCAGCAGACGAAGTATCTGACGAGCAATTTGAACGTGCAATCGAAATTATTCGAAATCGTATTGATGCAATTGGTGTAGCGGAACCAGATATCACCCGACAGGGAGATCAGGTAGTTATTCAACTACCGGGAGTCAAAGACAAACAACGAGCGGTAGACCTCATAGGTAAGACAGCTGAATTGACCTTCAGGCCCGTGATCACTTTCTTCGACCCATTCGACCCCAACCAACGAGCAGCAGCCAAACAAGTAGTTGAAGGTTCAGCGGTTGCCGAAGACGAAAATGTTGATGGAGACACCGAACCAACCGTGTCACTTTCAGATCTGCTAACGCCACCCGACCAAGATGATGCAGCAGCCACGGTTGCCGTTTTGGGTTCCACCGGGCAAACAGGGTTCGTTTTGGCTCCTGCACAACTAACTGGAGAGGTCATAGAAGAGGCTGTAGCCACCTTCCAAGGTCAATGGATCGTCAACCTGTCGTTCAACGAAGAAGGAGCACTCCTTTTCGATCAGATGGCCGTTGCTAACTATGAGCGACAAGTAGCGATCGTCCTTGACGGGGTAGTTGAATCAGCGCCGACGATCAATGCCACCGAATTCAAGGGTCAGGCAGTGATTTCAGGATCATTTGATGAAGCGGAAGCAAAGAACCTTGCATTAGTCCTTCGTTTCGGAGCCCTCCCAGTTGAGTTCGAACGAGACGACGTGCGGACGGTCTCCGCGACGCTGGGAGAAGGAACACTGCGCGCTGGCGTGATCGCCGGTTTAGTCGGTTTAGCGTTGGTTGGTCTGTACATGCTGCTTTACTACCGACTGCTTGGGTTCGTGGCGATCTGCAGCCTTGCAGTGAGTGGCGCCACGCTATGGTCAATCATTGCTTGGTTGGGTGAGAGTAAAGGTTTGGCCCTGACGCTGGCGGGTGCAACCGGCATCATCGTTTCAATCGGTGTTCAGGTCGACTCAAACATCGTTTACTACGAGAGAATCAAAGAAGAAGTCCGACGAGGTCGAGCCGTGAGATCTGCGGCAGACGGCAGTTTCCGGGCCGCATTTTCAACCATCATCTGGGCTGACCTTGCCTCTCTTATTGGTGCCGGAGTTTTGTACCAGTTGACGAGCGGAACAGTCAGAGGTTTTGCGCTGTACCTAGGTATTACAACTCTTATCGACCTTGCTGTCTCCTTCTTCTTTATGCGACCTCTAGTGGTCTTCGTCGCTCGACGTCTCGTAAATGAACGTCCTAAGCGACTTGGCCTCACCACGATTACTGAGGAGGCATCGGTATGAGTTTTTCAATTAGACGCCTGTATCGCGGCGATACCTCATGGGACTTCTTAGGAGTTTCAAGGCGCGTACTCACCGGTTCGATCGTCGCTGTCTTGATCTGTGTCGCCGCGCTGTTCATTCAAGGGTTAAACCTAGGAATCGAATTCGAGGGCGGTGGTGTCTGGGAGGCCCCGGCCTCAGAAGACGTCACTACCGACGCGATACGGCAGACCGCATCGAACGTCGGTATGACTGACGCACGAGTCCAACGGATTACCGGCGGAGATGACATCTTTCGTGTTCGAGGTGAGCTACCAGCAGGAGAAACAGCAGAATCAATTGGTTCAGCACTAGCAGTGACAGCTCAAGTTGAGTCAGAGTTAGTTAGTGCTCGCACTGTCAGCCCTTCCTTTGGAGACGAAGTGGCAGGAAAGGCGCGCCGAGCCTTAGTGGTGTTCTTCATCCTTATCGCCTTGTACCTGACGCTCAGATTTGAGTGGAAGATGGCACTTGGGGCGTTGGTGGCAGTGGCGCACGACATAGCCCTCACTGTCGGTATCTATGCGATCTTCCAATTCGAGATCAGCCCCGCAACCGTCGTAGCGTTCCTAACAATTATGGGTTACTCGCTGTACGACACGATAGTTGTCTTCGACCGGGTCAAAGACAACGAACGATCACTTTCGCTTAAAACACGGATGACCTACTTAGACCTTGCCAATGTCTCACTAAATCAAGTGATCATGCGATCAGTGAACACCACTATTACCTCAGTCCTGCCGGTCGTGTCTCTACTAGTCGTCGGTTCGTTAATCATGGGAGCAAGTAGCTTGCAAGAGTTCGCTATTGCCCTACTAATTGGCTTACTGGTGGGCTCTTACAGTTCTCTTTTTGTGGCGATGCCCCTGGTGTCCTCACTCAAACGTCGCGAACCGCACTGGGCTGAACAAGACCGAAACGCAGCACTATTAAGTGAATCGAACTCGATAGAGAACGCGGCAACCGCCCTTGCTGCGGACCGCTATGACAGAAGCGCCCCGCCAAGACCGCGCAAGAAGGGGCGAAAGCGCTGAACGAACCCTGAGGTATTGATCAGATGAAAGAACAGCTTGACCCTGAATCGCTCAAGAATCTCATCGATGCTGTGCGGGACTTTCCTCAACCCGGGGTTGTCTTTCGAGATATCACCCCCTTGTTGCGGCAACCCGGAGCCTTAAATATCGCTGCAGCAGCAATGGCATCAGAGTTCACAACTTCTTCAATCACGCATGTAATGGGGATTGAATCCCGAGGCTTCCTGTTTGGGCCGGCGATCGCCGATCAACTAAATATGGGATTTTCACCAATTCGCAAACCCGGGAAACTCCCAGGAAAGACAATTTCGGAAACCTATGGCTTGGAATACGGCACCGACACCATAGAGATTCAGGCTGACATCATCGGCCCAGGCGATCGGGTTCTACTCGTCGATGATGTACTTGCCACTGGAGGAACACTCTCGGCTGCGGAGCGTCTAGTAGTTGCAACGGGCGCGGAAGTAGCAGGCGTAACGGTGCTCATCGAGTTGGATTTCCTTAACGGTCGCGAACAACTTGGTGTACGTCACGTTGCTGCCGTGATTCACTATTAGGTAGATGAACAGCTACCTCCGTCCTCTTACCTGATGGCCGCCGTAACGAGAGTCCTGCCTTGGCGCCGATCAGTTACCCCTGTCCACACGGAAATTCAGGGAGTCGTCGACCGATATAAGGCCCGTTGGCCCCGAAGCTCTCCAGACTTGCTCATTCGAGCTTATGAAACAGCGGAAAAAGCACACCAAGGGCAACGAAGAAAATCTGGGGAAGCGTACATACTTCACCCAGTAGCAGTTGCTTCGGTTGTAGCCGAAATGGGGCTGGATGATGTGTCGATAGCCGCGGCGTTATTACATGATGCGGTTGAAGACACCGGCGTAGAACTAATAGATATAAAAAATGAATTCGGTCACGACGTCGCCGCCCTCGTCGATGGTGTAACAAAACTTGACCGGGTCAGATTTGCGACCAAACAAGCACAGCAGGCTGCCACGTTGCGAAAAATGTTGGTCGCGATGGCACAGGACCTGCGTGTTCTACTCATCAAACTCGCGGACCGACTACATAATATGAGAACCCTTGGGGCTCTCCAGCCGACAAAACAAGAACAAATAGCGCGCGAAACACTGGACGTGTATGCGCCTCTCGCTCACAGACTAGGAATGCAAGAAGTCAGAAATGAACTTGAAGATTTAGCGTTCGCAGCCCTTTATCCAAAACGTTATGCAGAAATTGACCGCCTGCTCGCTGAACGAACTCCAGCCCAAGAGGCATACCTAGAAGGAGTTTCGGAGACCATACGAGGTCAACTAACCAAGACCTCTGTAGATGCAGTGGTAACTGGTAGAAGAAAACACCACTGGGCTGTCTACGAAAAGATGGTGGTTAAAGGCAGATCATTCGACGAAATCTTCGATCTAGTCGGGATCAGAGTGGTCGTGTCAACGATCAGAGACGCCTACGGCGCGTTGGGTTCGATACACAGCACTTGGAAACCAGTTTCGGGACGATTCAAAGACTACATAGCGATGCCGAAATTCAATCTGTATCAGTCGCTTCACACAACAGTGGTAGGCCCCGAAGGCATCAGCTTAGAAGTCCAAATCAGAACCAATGATATGCATCAGCGAGCCGAACATGGAGTGGCCGCCCATTGGCGCTACAAAGATCCTTCCGAAGGTTCTGGCGCAGATATGCCGTGGCTGAACACAATTGTCGACTGGCAAGCCGAGACAGATGACCCCGAAGAATTCATGCGAACCCTGGCAGTCGACTTAGACCAAGACGAGGTATACGTATTCACACCCAAAGGTGACGTTAGGACCCTCGCAACACAAGCAACACCAATAGATTTCGCGTACGCGATCCACACTGATATCGGTGACTCAACGATAGGCGCGAAAATCGACGGCAGACTCGTTCCCCTAGACCGAAAACTGCAATCAGGTGACACCGTCGAGGTATTCACATCCAAAGTTGACGGAGCCGGACCGTCTCGCGATTGGCTCGACATAGCCACAACGCCAAAAGCCAGAAACGGGATCAAACAATGGTTCGCGAAGTCAGATCGAGAAGAGATGCTCGAACTAGGCAGAGAACAAATAACAGAGGCCATGCGCAAGGAAGGCTTACGAGCACAGTTGCTGATCGAGAGTGACGAGCTGAGTCATGTAGCGGAACAATTCAATCGCGGTGACCTAACGGATCTGTACGAGGCAGTCGGAAAGGGTGACCTAAAGGCAACAGCGGTTGCCAAGCGCCTAGTAGCAAACCTACGCGGAGAAGAGAGCGACCAACGGTTGCCAGCCAAACCAGCACAGCACCGAGGATCCCGACGTCGCCGGACTAGCGGAGTTCATGTAGAAGGATTTGATGATTCGTTAGTTCGCCTCGCCGGATGTTGTAACCCAGTTCCGAGAGACGAAATCCTTGGTTTCGTAACTAAAGGGCGCGGCATCTCGATCCATCGAGATGACTGTGCCAATGCTTCAGAACTAGTTGAATCATCTGGCGCCCGCCAAGTCGAAGTTGATTGGGACGCAGCATTCTCTGGTCAGTTCCGCACCAGCATCGAGGTACGAGCACTTGACCGAGATCACCTCCTCGCCGACGTTGTATCTGTCATATCCGACCATCACCTCAGTATCTCTAGCGCCCACACGTTCACTGGCGATGACCAAGTGTCCGTTTTGCAGTTCGACATCGAGGTTGGAGACCCGACCTTGTTGGAACAACTTCTTGGCGCGGTAAGAGAGGTCGACGGTGTTTTTGATACACATCGAGTAGTTCCCAACAGTGTGCGACCCCCATCTTGAACTAGCTGACGGTAGACAGAAAAGTGTCAGGGACTTTGTGGCTCAAGCATCTACGATGGTGAGTTCACCGGGCAGTAACTTTCTCCACCACTCAACGCCCGAGGATTATCCATGTCGAAGAAGGCCAATACCTTCCAAACTCCAATCGGGACACGGGACCTCTTGCCCGAGGAGTCTGCGCGCTGGGAAGCAGTAATAGAAGTTTTTTCTAGCGTCGCATCCCGTGCAGGATTTTCTTTGATAGACACACCCATTTTTGAAGACATCGGTGTCTTCTCGCGAATCGGTGAAGGTACCGATGTCGTTGGTAAAGAAATGTATGAATTCCTGGATCGGGGCGAACGCCTAATGGCTTTACGGCCCGAAGGGACAGCGGCAGTTTGTAGAGCCTTCGCTCAACACCGCCCTCCCGTTCCATGGAAGGTGTATTACCGAGGCCCCTATTTCCGTTACGAAGCCCCACAGGCCGGCCGATTCAGACAGTTCCACCAATTTGGAATAGAGAGCATCGGATCAGACGACCCAGATATTGATGCAGAAGTGATTGCAGTGGGGTGGAACGTGCTGCAAAACGTCGGACTCAAAGAAGTTGACTTACTTGTGAACTCAATGGGTGATCCAGAGACAAGAAAGAATTACCAAGAAGCCCTAGGAACTTTCCTCAAAGACCACTCAGATGAATTAGATGAAGAGGACCAGAGCAAAGTGGAGTCTCACCCGTTAAGAGTTCTGGACTCCAAGCGAGCAGCGACGCAAAGCGTCACCGCTAAGGCACCAAGGGTCAACGATTTTCTGAGCGCCGGAGCTCAGGAACATTTTGACCGAGTCAAAGACGGACTCACAGCTTTAGATATCCCTTTTTCGGTCGAGCCGAGACTTGTCCGTGGTCTGGACTATTACACCCACACGACCTTTGAATTTCAGAGCTTGGCTCTTGAAAGCGCCCAAAACACAGTGTGCGGTGGTGGTAGGTATAACGGGTTGATCGAAGAACTAGGCGGTCCACCAACACCTGGCATTGGGTTTGGCATGGGCATCGAGCGACTACTTTTGGCTTGTGATGCTGAGGAATCGTTTCCAGTGCCCTCTTCTAAGATTCAAGTATGGGTGGTCGACGTTACAGACGGATCCGCAGCTCGTGACCTAACTCATGATCTCCGCAATAACGGCGTCGTAGCGGACCGTTCCTTCGATCAACGTTCGATGCGAAGCCAAATGCGTAGTGCAAATCGATCCGGTGCAGAAATAGCTTTAATCATCGGTGACCAAGAGGTAACTGAAGAGACGGCGGCCATACGAATGCTGCGGGATGAGGAAAGTGAACAAATAGTTGTCCCGCGTAATGCAGCTGTAGCCGAAGTTCAACGCCTCCTGGGGCTCGATTCTTAAATATGAGCTACTGCTCTGGAGATAGATCATGACAATAAGAACTGACTACTGCGGACGACTTTCCGTTGACGACATAGGAAAAACTGTCACCGTGTGTGGCTGGGTATCCAAACGTCGAGAACACGGCGAGTTCCTGGCATTCGTCGACCTCCGTGACCGGACTGGAATGATCCAGTGCGTTGTCGACCATGCTCATGACATTCGTAGTGAGTACGTGTTGGCGATTACGGGGACTGTGAGAGAACGACCAGCCGAAACCGTGAACGAAGAATTATCCACCGGTTCCATAGAGATTGGTGATGCGACAGTCGAAGTTCTCTCTCAGGCCGAACCGCCCCCATTTCAGATAAGTGGACGGGTTGAAGTTGATGAAACCATCCGAATTCGACATCGCTACCTAGATCTGCGAACGGGAAGGATGCAACGAAATCTTCGAAGTCGAGCCTTGATCAACTCCGCTATTCGTCGTGCCATGGACGCTCAGGAATTTGTGGAAGTCGAAACACCGATGCTCATCGCGTCGACCCCTGAAGGTGCCAGAGATTTTGTTGTTCCAAGTCGGTTAACTCCCGGCAGCTTTTACGCCCTCCCACAGAGCCCTCAGTTGTTCAAACAGTTATGCATGGTTGGAGGCATAGACCGCTACTACCAGATAGCGCGCTGCATGAGAGATGAAGATCTTCGGGCAGATAGGCAATTTGAATTTACGCAATTAGATATGGAAATGAGTTTCGTTGACGGTCAAGACGTCAGAGCCGTCGTATCAGAAGCAGTCAGCGAGGCAGCAGAATCGATAACAGGAGAACGTCCCGGATTGATACCCGAGATGTCGTGGCTTGAAGCCATGAATAGGTTCGGTTCAGACAAACCAGACATTCGATTTGGCCTTGAGCTAGTTGAGTTAACTGATGTTTTTGCCAACACTGACTTCAACGCGTTCAAAGCAGCCTGCATTAAGGGAATCAAGGTCGAAGGTGGCAGCGAGATTGGCCGTAACCAACTCGACCAACTAACCGATAAGGCCAAAAGTTGGGGCGCTAAAGGACTGGTTTGGGTCAAGGTCGGCGAATCAGGAGAAGTGAATTCTCCAGTGGCCAAGTTCATGAGCGAAGAAGAGATCTCAAATCTATTGGCGGCCATGGGAGCGGTGGCGGGCGACATTTGTTATCTCATTGCTGACGACTGGCGTCAAACAGTTCACGTTTTAGGACTCCTGCGGCTCGAACTAGGTAAGCCCCCAGTAAACGAAGGAGGTTTCCACTTTCTCTGGGTAGTGGACTTCCCGCTTTTTGAAGATATCGATGGCGAAGGAAACCCGGTACCGGCTCACCATCCATTCACTATGCCGCATGAAGATGACCTGGAACTTCTTTCAGGCACTGCAGAACCTAACGATCTATTACGAGTGAGGTCCCAAGCGTACGATTTGGTGTTGAACGGATGGGAATTGGGGTCTGGGAGTGTGCGTATCCACCGGAGAGAGATCCAACAACAGATCTTTGGTCTTTTGGGAATCAGTGAAGAAGAATCACAACAAAAGTTCGGGTTCTTGATGGATGCTTTCCGCTATGGGGCGCCACCGCACGCTGGTTTCGCGTTTGGAATTGACCGACTAGTGGCACTGCTGGTGGGAGAAGAAAATATTCGCGAAGTCATAGCGTTCCCGAAGAGTCAATCCGGGACCGACCCGCTGACCGAAGCCCCAACGCCTATCGACCAGACTCAACTCGATGAACTTGGGCTTAGGGTGCTGCCCCCCGCTACTTGACCAAAATGTCTTCTGTGGGCAACTAGGTTCGTTGGTGTGAGCGACCTATTTGAGTCAGCAGCTGAAGAAGTAATGAAGCGTCAAGCTCCACTTGCTGCACGACTTCGCCCCCGCCGGCTCGACGATCTAGTAGGGCACGAAGAGTTACTAGGAGATGAGGCGCCACTTAGAACTCTTATCGAAGCAGATCGACTGACCTCAATCATTTTATGGGGTCCCCCTGGATGTGGGAAAACCACCTTGGCTCGGTTGATCGCCAATCACACCGATAAAGAATTCATAACGCTGTCCGCGGTATCAGCTTCAGTAAAAGACGTGCGTCTAGTAATTGAAGAAGCGCAACGTCGTCTAGGAGAACGCAGCATAGGAACGATTCTGTTCCTTGATGAAGTACATCGGTTTAATAAAGCACAGCAAGATGCCCTGCTGCCTTCAGTAGAAGATGGACTGCTAGTTCTCATAGGTGCAACCACCGAGAACCCATACTTCGAAGTGAACGCGCCACTGCTCTCAAGATCAAACTTATTTCGACTGAACGAATTAACAGATGCATCAATTAAAGAACTTCTGCTGCGTGGGGTAACTCACGAAGAGGCTGCCATTACTCCAGAAGCAGCGGAACATCTCGCTCATCGCGCAGACGGAGATGCGAGGCGAGCGTTAACTGCTTTGGAAGTAGCGGTCGTTCTTGCCGGAGGCAAAGGTTCCAACGTTGAACTACAGCATGCGGAACACGCGCTCGACGCGAGAGCCCACCGTTATGGAGATGACGAACACTATGACGTTATTTCCGCGTTCATTAAAAGCATTCGAGGCTCAGACGTTGATGCCGGACTCTACTGGCTAGCTCGAATGCTCGAGGCCGGTGAAGATGCCCGTTTTATAGCGAGAAGACTCGTGATCCTCGCGTCTGAGGACATTGGTATGGCTGACCCCATGTCGTTACTCGTCGCAGATGCAGCCGCGAGAGCAGTTGAATTCGTAGGACTACCAGAAGCTCAATTGAACTTGGCTCAAGCAGTCATTCATTTAGCGACCGCCCCCAAGTCGAACTCGGCGTTGGTTGCAATCACACAAGCAAGAAGTGATGTCAAAAAGGGAGTGGGCCGACGAGTACCAGTCCACTTACGCGACGGTCACTACAGCGGCGCGAAAGATCTAGGTCACGGGGCTGGTTACGTCTACCCGCACGGAAATGAAGAAGGATGGGTCGACCAGCAGTATCTTCCCGATGAGATCACGCATGAACGTTATTACTCACCAACTCAACATGGTCATGAGGGCGAACTATCCGCACTACGACAGAGGTGGAGAGTGGTTAATAGCTCAATGGAGAATAGTGGCGATAGAGACTCAGCCGATCAGGACCATAACGAATGACTGTCTGGGACCTAGTCGCCGTAGTAGTCACAGTTTGTGTGATAGTCACGATGGCGATCCTGTTACTGCTGCTGACTCAACTAATTTCTGTGCTGCGGGACTTGCGGTCGGCAGCAGATCGACTTGCCGATCACGCTTTACCTGCCGTAGACGACCTAAAAGAAACCGTCGACCACGCCGATGTTGAGTTAGAGAGACTGCAGGGAGTAATTGGGACAGCAGAGGAAATCTCTCAAAATTTCCGGTCAGCAGCTCGAAAATCTGTTCGCGTCACCTCTGCTCCGTTGATAAAGCTCAAGGCAATTGCAGCGGGATTCAGGTCTGCAATTAATCGTATGAAAGATGACTGAAGTACTAGGCAAAGATGAAAGCGGCGAAGTGAAGTTCATGGCAGGCTATAGACGTGTTTAAACGACTTAGATGGCTGCTGCTCGGTGGACTGTTTGGTGCGGGAAGTTCCCTATGGATTCGGCGCCGGTTTCGCCATTTAGCACAGCGCTATGCCCCTGTGAGAGGAACAGCAACTGTGGCAGGAGCTGCTCGACGAGTCAGTCGTGATTTGCGTGAAGCGTGGGCAGATGGACAGCGACAGATGCGCGATACCGAAACGAAATTACGTGACGAACAAATAAAGGTTTCTGACCGTTATTGATTAGGACCGAGTCCCAGTAGCAACACCTCGCTACCATCTTGAGACATGCAAGCAGGTGAATTGAGAGAAGCCTTCTCAACATTCTGGACCGAGCGCGACCATCAGGTCCGTAGTTCAGCGAGTCTCATACCCCATGAGCCCTCGTTGTTGTTCACTGTGGCCGGAATGGTCCCCTTCATGCCGTACTTCTTGGGGGAGGAGCAACCTCCGGCGTCGCGGCTCTGCACCATTCAAAAGTGTGTTCGTGCTGGAGGCAAACACAACGACCTTGATGACATAGGCAGAACAAACCGCCACTTCACCTTCTTTGAAATGATGGGCAACTTTAGTTTCGGTGATTACTTCAAAGCTGAAGCTATTCCTTGGGCCTGGGAGTTCGTAACCGAAGTTCTTAACCTAGAAAGAGATCGACTTTGGGTCACCGTTCATGTAAGTGATGACGAGGCTGAGGAAATTTGGACCTCATCAGTTGGCCTACCAGCTGAGCGGATACAGCGATTAGATAAAGACAACTGGTGGGCGGCCGGCGATACCGGGCCATGCGGTCCTTGCAGCGAAATTTTTTATGACCTGGGTCCGGAATATGGCGATGATGGCGGACCCGCAGAAGGTGGAGAAGACCGATTCATCGAAGTGTGGAACCTAGTTTTCATGCAATTTTCCAACGACGGGTCTGGTGATTTAGCACCCTTGCCGCAGACAGGCATTGACACTGGCGCCGGAATGGAGCGGCTACTAGCTGTTCTCCAAGGAGTCCCATCTGTATGGGATATAGATCTGTTCGCACCCTTGCTGTCAGAAGCGGAGCGAATTACTGGAATTAAGTATGGGCAGGATGCATCCACCGATATTTCGATGCGAATCTTTGCAGATCATGCACGGTCTACAGCTCTGTTAATTAGTGATGGCGTTTTTCCCTCTAACGAAGATCGCGGTTATGTACTTCGCCGCATCATCCGTCGAGCAGTTAGGCATGCCTGGACTTTGGGCGTCGAGGATGTCGTAATGCCTTCGTTAGTTGAAGTTGTAGCCGATGTAATGGGCGACCACTATTCGGAATTACGTGAGAACCTAGAACTGATAAAAGATGTCGTCGGCAGAGAAGAAGAACAATTTCGGCGAACATTGGTAACTGGCTCGCAAATACTAGATGACGCCGTGAGTTCTCTCGCTGACGGGCAGTCACTGCCAGGAGACGTTGCGTTTCAGCTTCACGATACGTTTGGCTTTCCTGTGGAGGTCACAGAAGAAATTCTTAACGAACGGAACCTCACTTTAGACAAAGAGGGTTTCGACGTATCGATGAACGAGCAACGTGAGCGAGCTCGATCAGCTAGAGATGATGGGCCCGCCATAGCAAACGAGGTATACCGTGACATCCTTGACCAGTTCAAGGTGACAGAGTTTGTTCGTGAGTCCAGCAGCGTCGATGACGCCCAAGTCCTCGCTGTAGTTGAGTTAGAAGAGTCTCGGGTTGAAGTGTTTCTTGATAAGACACCGTTCTATGCCGAGAGTGGCGGGCAAATCGGCGATGTCGGCACAATAAGAACTGACGATGGTGTTGTAGAAGTAGATGACTGCACCTTTGCCCTGCCCGGCTTACACCGCCATATAGGTCGCATCGTTGAGGGAACTATCAGTGCTAATTCCAGTGCCACCGCAGAGATCGATGATGAACGGCGTTCAGCAATTCGCAGAAATCACACAGCTACTCACATCCTGCATTGGGCCTTACGCGAAGTTCTCGGAGATCACGTCAAACAAGCTGGCTCGTTGGTCGCTTCTGATCGGTTGCGCTTTGACTTCAACCATTTCGAAGCGGTCACATCTGAGCAACAGGCAGAGATCGAAGACCTTGTTAATACGGAGTTACTTACCAATGGAAGCTGCCGTCACTACGAAACAACGATGGAACACGCCCAAGAGGTCGGAGCTGTTGCATTTTTCGGTGACAAATACGGGGACATAGTGAGAGTCTTGGAGGCTGGCCAGCACTCGCTCGAATTGTGCGGAGGGACTCACGTCGATGCCTTAGGCGATATAGGGCACCTCAGAATCATCTCAGAAAGCAGTATTGGTTCCAACATTCGTCGAGTCGAAGCGGTGACCGGACTGGCTACCGTCGAGCGGCTTCAAAATAGTGAGCAATTATTAGCCCAAGTAGGTGAGTTGCTCAACGCATCGTCTGACGAAGTTCTAGATGCTCTACAACGCCGCTTAGGAGAGATCAAAGACCTACGTAGTCAAGTTAAGACGCTGCAACAGGTCACAGCTGGAGTTCGGGCAAATGAGCTCGCTGATAGTGCTGAAAATGGAATCGTTGTCGAGCGATTAGATGGAATGGAACGCGACGAATTGCGCGACCTAGCCGCAGCCATAAGAGATCGTTCAGATATTCAAGCCGTGGTCTTAGCCGGAGCTCCCGATAGCGGCGGGGTTGCACTGGTATCTGCTGTCGTTCCTGACGGAAAGTTTGAAGCATCGTCACTTATTGACGAAGCAGCAAAGGTGATCCAGGGGGGCTTCGGTCGCAAGGGCAACCCACCGCTGATCGTCGCGGGAGGGAAAAACGTCGACGGGATTGAAGAGGCGCTAAATAGTGCCCGACGGGCCGCTGGTATAGAGGGAGGCTGATTCCTCGGATGAGAGCCGTCGGAATCGACCTAGGAGAGAAACGCATCGGCGTCGCCATTTCAGATAGCAGCGGCAGCCTCGCTACTCCATATGAAGTTGTTACCCGGACAGGAAGTCGCGACCAAGACCATCGGCGCATCAGAGCTATCGTCGAGGAAGTGGAGGCGGAAATTCTCGTTGTCGGACTTCCCCTATCACTAGATGGGAGCGAAGGGCCAGCAGCGCAAGGTGCTAGAAAAGAAGCAGAAGTCATTCGGCAAACAATTTCGATTCCCATCGAACTACACGACGAACGATTCACGACCGTTGAAGCTGAACGAATATTAAAAGAACAAGGACTCGACGCTACGGAGAGACGCAAAGTAGTTGACAAAGTTGCAGCAGCCATCTTGCTACAAGCTTGGATGGAGGGGAGATGAACAGCCCCGCTGACACATCCTTCAGAGGGTTTCGTCCGCCACCACCCCGGCAACGTCGCACCGAACGAGCCAAACCCAGTCAACGAGAAGGAGTTGACTACGAAACAGTGTTCGTTCGTAAAGGACGAGGAACTACTCTGTCGATTCTGTTCTTGTTGGGACTCCTCTTAATAGCGACTTGGGCAACACTCCGTGCAGTCCAATGGGGGAGAGAACAACTCGACCCCCCAGGAGAGCAGGGAGCAGCAATCAACTTGACGCTACCCCCAGGCGTGAGTACCAGCGGAATTTCCAAGATCCTGGAACAGTACGGGGTGATACCTGATGCGAGAGCATACGAGTGGTACGTGCGTCTCAAAGGGGCACCTTTGTTTCAGGCAGGCGACTACACGTTTCACACGAATTCAGCGGTGTGGGATGCGCTGGAGGTCCTACAAACCGGACCGCGCTACGTAGAACAAACTGTGCAGATCCGACTCACAATCCCAGAAGGGCTGACGGTTCGACAAATCATCAGTGTTATTGACCAAGTTGAAGATGCTCCCTTTAGCGGGGCGGAATTCGAAGACGAAATGCGGATGCAACACGTCGTCTCAAATTACGCGCCCTCCCCGTCGGCTATGCCGGTAGGGGCGATTGAACCTTATGAAGGACTGCTCTTCCCCGACACTTATTACTTAGGTCCGGACTCCACCCCAGAAGCACTCTTGACTCAAATGTTGACCAGATTCGACCAAGTCTTAACACAACTCGGCTATGCAGCAGCTCCCCAGACCGTTGGCCTCACTCCCTATCAGACAGTTGTGCTAGCGAGCTTGATCGAACGCGAAGCCCGCGTTGGGAATGAACGAGCAAAGATCTCAAGGGTCATCCACAACCGCCTCGCTGCGGACTGGTACTTAGGTATTGATGCCTCAATCATTTACGTCACTGGCGACAATCAGTTGACTGCAAGCGACCTCCAAACCAAATCACCTTTCAATACGCGGTTGTCGAAAGGTCTTCCCCCGACACCGATAGCGGCGCCGGGCAAAGCAGCGTTAGAAGCAGCAATGGCACCGGTATCGGGACAGTGGATGTTTTACGTGCTTGCCGACTCAGAAGGGCGACACAATTTTTCGGTTAGTAATGATGAATTTGAACGGGATAAAGCCAAATGTCAAGAGCGCGGCCTGTGTTAGTGCTTCCCGAGAACTTACCCGGACCAGACACGCGAATAGCAGCGGTGATCGGTGACCCTGTAAGTCATTCGCTGAGTCCGCGCCTCCACAACGCCGCCTTCGCAGCCCTTGAACTCGACTGGATGTACGTGGCGTGCCATGTGCCAGAAGGCCAGGGAGCTAACGCTGTCGAAGATATGAGAACTCTCGGATTCAAAGGATTGTCGGTAACGATGCCTCACAAGGCTGCCGTAGCTTCAGCCGTAGATAGTCTCTCGGCCACTGCTGCCAAACTCGGGGTGGTCAATTGTGTTCGGGTAGAAGACGACCGACTTATCGGAGAGAACACCGATGGGATCGGGTTATTGAATTCGATACGCGCACAGATGGAAGTAGAGGTAGAGGATCTCAGAGTCGTCATTGTGGGAGCTGGCGGGGCTGCTCGATCTGTCGCTCTTACGATGGTCGAAAATGGGTCCACGGTCGGGATATACAACAGGACGGATAGTTCGGCAGTGCAGGTTGTCGAAATTGTCGGAGGCACGAGCTCCGTAGTTCAACAAAACGCGATCAGAGATGCCGAACTTATTATCAACGCTACGCCGCTCGGTATGGTAGCGAACGATCCAATGCCTTTCGACGTAGACCTATTGCGGGATGGTCAAAGAGTTGTTGATCTCATCTACAAACCAGCAAAAACCACTTTGCTCAAAGAGGCGGAGGCACGCGGGCTTCAAACATTGAATGGACTGGGGATGCTTCTCTATCAAGCTGGTGAGCAATTTCGGTTATGGACCGGTCAACAACCTCCAATCAAGGCTATGGCCGAATCTGTTGGTATGACCCTTTGAGGGCACCTCAGATCTAGTGATCACAACAACTCGAGTAACCACAGGCTGCCAAGTTGCTGAGTAGCGGTTATTTCAGGCTTGTTCACACCTTTGAGTCGGTACTCTTCGGAGTGTGATTCGTCTTGAGGTACCACTGGGCTCTCGTAGCTATCCGGTTGTGGTCGGCGCGTCTGTCCTCAGTCAGTTTCAATCACTCGTTCCCCCCGGAGTTTCGAGAGTGGCGTTCGTCACTCAACCAGGCATCGACGTGGAGGTGAAAACTGACCTGCCTTCCGCTGTCCATTTTCTGCCGGACGGAGAAGAAGCAAAGCAACTTCGAGTCATCGAAGATTTATGTTCGGCCTTCGCGCAACAAGGACTCACCCGCCAAGACCTAGTTGTTGGTATTGGCGGTGGTGTCGTAACTGACGTCGCCGGTTTCGTTGCGTCTGTTTACCACCGAGGTATCCAAGTAATACATGTGCCAACCACGTTGTTAGGTCAAATCGATGCTGCAATTGGGGGCAAAACGGGAGTGAACCTTCCCGAAGGTAAGAACCTTGTTGGAGCGTTTTGGCAACCAAGTGCAGTGTTATGCGATACCGACGTACTCGCGTCGCTACCGGAAAGAGAATTTCGTTCAGGAATGGGTGAATTAGCTAAATACCATTTCCTCGGAGGTGACGGTTTAGACGCACTATCGCTAGATCAACGGGTAGCGGCGTGCATACAAATCAAGGCAGACATAGTGGCTGCCGATGAGCGAGAAGGTGCCGGCCGCGCCCTATTGAATTACGGGCACACGCTGGCTCATGCATTGGAAATAGAAGGCCGTTTTGATCTTCGGCATGGCGAAGCCGTAGCGGTTGGCATTCAATACGCAGCTTTGGTAGCGCATGCAATGGGACGAATCGACGAAGCCAAGTTGGCGGAACATGGCCGAGTTCTTGATGTTTACGAACTACCCAGAGCTCTTCCCGAAGGGTGCGATGTTGACCAAGTGATGGCACTATTTGCTCGTGACAAGAAGGCAATAAACGGTTTGACGTTCGTTTTGGACGGTCCCAATGGTCTGGAAGTAGTACCGGGAGTGCCGGAAAAAGTACTGCGAGACGTATTAACCCAAATGTGAGGCAATGATTTGCCCTCACGTCTGGCAACCTAGTGATGTGGCACGTCCTGTAATTCTTCTTGTCTCCGGACCGAATCTAAATCTTTTAGGTGATCGCCAACCAGAGATCTACGGCTCCGAAACACTTTTGGACCACGTTGCTGCGGCGCGCGAACGGGCACAACAAAAAGGTTTTGATTTAGAGCATGTTCAAAGCAATCACGAAGGTGACTTGATCGATGCGATCCACGGAGCCCGAAGTCGCGTGGCTTCGATAGTGATTAATGCCGGAGCGCTGACTCATTACTCATGGTCGTTACACGACGCTTTGGCCGCCTACGAAGGTCCAGTCGTCGAGCTTCACCTATCTGATCCCAAAGAACGTGAGCCATGGCGACACTTGTCAGTGATTGAACCCGTGGCGGTTTCTTCGATAGTAGGAAAAGGAGGCGCTGGCTACCCGGAAGCAATTGACATCGCGATCGACGCCTTTAACAAAAGCGATGATTGACCTCCCAGAAATCAATCACAATTCTCGCCTGAACGACCTTCGTCAAGCGATGAGTGATCGTTCGATCGAAAATTTTCTGACAATAGACGGCGTAAGTCTCAGGTGGCTTAGCGGCTTCACTGGATCGGCCGGAAAGCTACTAGTAGCAGCTTCCTCCAACCACTTGCTCACCGATGGCCGATACGCGGACCAAGCCGCTCGACAGATATCTGGAACAGGAATTGAACTGTTTGTCGGCGATGGAAAGCAGCAGACCGAGTTCATTGCTACTCAAATGAGAAGTTCTAAGACTTTGACCCTCGAAGCTGATCGAATCAGTTGGGGAGCGGCAGAAGAATTGAAAGAACAGGTGGGGGCAGAGGTGCAGCCTTCTAACGGACTGATCTCCGATTTGAGACGGGTAAAGGACCCGGCAGAAGTTGCTCGTATAGAAGCCGCAGCGTCAATAGCCGACAAGGCGTTGGCGCAGCTCCTTCCAAATCTCGGTGGGCAGCCAACCGAACTCGAATTCGCTCGAGCTCTTGACACTGCGATGTTCGATCTGGGAGCGGAAGCACTGTCGTTCGAAACTATCTGCGCGAGCGGGCCAAATGCGGCAGCGCCCCACGCAAGGCCCTCAAGTCGCGTGATCAAAGCACGAGACTTAGTGGTCCTAGATTTCGGTGCAGTAATTGACGGGTACCACTCTGATATGACGAGAACCTACATAGTGGGTGACACCGATCAATCTTCTTGGGACCTGGTAAATAGTGTTACCGAAGCTCAAGAACGCGGATGTGAAATGGTCCGCCCTGGGGTCAAAGCCTGTGAGGTTGACGACACATGTCGATCTCATTTAAGCAATAGAGGTCTAGGAGAGTATTTCGTACACGGGACAGGTCACGGAGTAGGTCTTGAGATTCATGAGGCGCCGTGGATTAATGGAAAAAGCTCCGATGTTCTCGAGGAAGCCCAGGTAGTCACTGTGGAGCCAGGCGTGTACCTTCCCGGTGTCGGCGGTGTGCGGGTAGAAGACACAGTGTTGATTACATCGTCAGGATTTCGACGCCTTACCTCTGCCCCGAAAGATTCAATTGTCTAAGTCGACCTGTTTGTCGACAGTTCCCGAACCCAAGGAAACCTATGTCCATATCCACTTCAGACTTCAAGAATGGGATGACGGTCGATTTAGACGACGGCCTTTTCCAGATATCAGAATTTCAGCACGTGAAACCAGGCAAAGGAGGCGCTTTCGTCCGGACCACGCTACGAAATGTTCGAACCGGAGCTGTGATCGAACGTACTTTCAGGGCTGGGGAGAAAATGGAACGTGCTGTCATCGACAAGCGCGAAATGCAATACCTCTACGCCGACGGCAGCGAGCTGGTCTTCATGGATGCTGAAACTTATGAACAACTCCAAGTCGGTAGGCAACAACTTGGAACGGCACCGAATTATCTCGTAGAAGGAGAAGGGGCAGTCTTGCAAATGTATGGCGATGAAATAATCGATATTGAATTGCCAGCATCAGTGGTGTTAACGGTTACTGAGACTGAACCAGGGATCCAAGGAGATCGTGTTTCTGGCGCTCGAAAGGCGGCGACCATGCAGACCGGGCTGGTCGTGCAGGTCCCACTGTTCATTGAAATGGATGAACGACTGAAGGTAGACACGAGAACAGGTGATTACATCGAAAGAGCTAACGGGTGACTGAAGATCCGTTTGCACCCGCTCCTTCAATTCAGAAGCGAGAGGCTCGGGAGCGAGCCATTGAACTGTTATATGAAGCAGAAGTCCGAGGGATACCGGTTGACGATGTTTTGAGCAGCCAGGTGATAGCCCCTGCGCAACTAGTCGAAGAGCTTGTTAAGGGAGTGTCCACAGATGTTGAACGAATTGATGCCGAAATTGATGCCTACCTCAACGAAGGCTGGTCGTTAGATCGTCTAGGAATGCTTGACCTATGGATCCTTCGAATAGGCATTCATGAACTACTTCTCGGGGATGCACCGGTTGCCGTCATCATTAACGAAGCAGTTGAACTCGGAAACCTATTTGGTGCAACCGAAGATAGCGGCAAGTTCATCAACGGCATTCTTGGCGCCGCGGCACGCGACATGTAATAGGCGCGGTAACGAGCCACGAATTAGCCACTGAAGAGAACTCTCTTTCGGCTAGGCTGCACACCTGACCGTGAAGCGAGTCCAGTGAGGCTCATACGGACAGGAGGAAACACAGTGGCCGACCGCGAGCGCCGTATGACGCCCCCTTATGGGGGCGTTTTTGTCGCCCGTACTACCGTGTTGGACGCGGCGCAGGTCCACAGAGCCCTTACTCGGATCAGCCACGAAATTATCGAACGCAACCAGGGACTTGAGGATGTTGTACTTGTTGCACTCCAGACCGGCGGAGTTGAAATAGCTCGGTTGCTTTCGAGACTTCTGTTTGAGATCGATGGTGTAGACGTTCCGACCGGAACCCTTGATGTCGCTTTGTATCGCGATGACATAGGGCTGAGGCCCGTTATGCCTGAAGCAGAAACAGATATTCAAATTGACCTCGGAGGGAAGATAGTCGTGCTGGTCGACGATGTTTTGTTCACCGGTAGAACAATTAGGGCTGCCCTCGACGCCCTCACCGATTTCGGTCGACCGCGTGCAGTCCAACTAGCAGTCGTGATCGACCGCGGGCATCGAGAATTACCGATCCGCCCCGATTTTGTTGGTAAGAACCTGCCCACACGTCGCGACGAGGTTGTTGACGTGAACCCCGAAGGAGTGTTGTTAGGGGAGATGCGCAAATGAGTAAACACCTCATCAACCTCGCGGACATAGACCGCGACGCTATCCGGGAGTTGTTGCATCTAACGGATCGCTTTGTCGAAGTTAGCCAAAGACCAATTCCTAAAGTTCCGGCATTACGCGGCCGCACCATAGCGATGATCTTCTTCGAAGACTCGACCCGTACTCGCATGTCATTCGATTTAGCCGCCAAACGACTTTCGGCAGATGTCATTGACTTCCCCACGCACACATCCTCCCTTTCCAAAGGAGAGTCGCTGCAAGACACTGTGGACACAATTCGAGCCCTAGGAGTTGATGCTCTGGTTATTCGTCATGCTTCCGATGGTCTTCCCGGGGAAGTCGCCGAAGCAGTAGGGGAAACAATTTCGGTAATTAATGCTGGCGATGGATTAAATGCTCACCCGACGCAAGGGCTGTTGGATGCGTACACCCTGTGCCAACACTTCCATGGGACGGCAGGAAGCGAAGCGTCCTTGTCCGGGATCCATATCGGCATAGTCGGTGATGTTAAACACAGCCGCGTCGCGCGAAGCGACTTGGCCGCCTACCGCAGTCTCGGAGCGAAAGTGACCATCGTGGCTCCGCCTGAACTTCAACCTACCGACCTCGACGATTGGCCGGTTGACATTACCGATGACCTAGATGCAGTGCTTCCGAGTTTGGACGTGGTGGGATTACTCAGAATCCAGAAGGAACGGATGGATGAGACCGTTGTTAGCTCTATAGATGACTACATCGAGCGTTATGGAGTAACTGAAACTCGAGCTAACAAGATGAACGACAACCTCGTGATTCTCCACCCAGGACCAGTAAACCGAGGAATAGAAATCGCCGACACGGTCTTGGACAAACGAGCAAATGTCCTAATTAACCAACAAGTCACTAACGGAGTAGCGGTGAGAATGGCGGTTCTTTTTCGATTGTTGGGCTCTGGAATAGAGATTGATTGATGTGGAAGCAAATAACCAAAAATCGTGTGAGAGAACAAATGATGGACGGCGGTCAGAGTAGGTGACTCAAATTAGCGAAGGAGCGTTAGTGCTCGCTGATGGCACAGCGTTCGAAGGAGAACTTATAGGCGCAGAAGCCGATGTCACTTCTGGCGAGGTGGTGTTTAACACCGTCTTGAGTGGATACCAAGAAGTGATAACTGACCCGTCCTATGCCGGACAAATCATCAATTTCACCTACCCCCATATAGGTAACTACGGCGTCACTCGCGCTGACGACGAGGCAGAACATCCCTTCTGTAGAGGTGTAGTTGTCCGTGAACTAGCGAGACGAAGGTCCAATTGGCGCAGCGAAGGCGACTTAGATACTTATCTACGGTCAGAAGGAATACCCGGAATAGCTGGAGTTGATACACGACGACTAACCCGACACGTCCGAGAAAATGGGGCCATGCCGGCCGCATTCGGTTCGATATCTCTCGAGCTGCTTGCTCAGGCGGCCTCATCGGAGCCCGGCACCACCGGAGTAGACCTTGTCAGCGCCGTGACTACTTCAAAAGCCTACGAAGTTGAAGGCGGCCACTTTCGAGTTGTCGCTTACGACTTGGGTATCAAGAAGTCAATCGTGGAGCAGCTTTCTGAGATCGCCACTGTATTTGTGGTGCCCGCTCACACCACCAGTGACGAAGTTCTTGCTTTGGAACCACACGGCGTGTTCTTGTCTAACGGTCCAGGGGACCCGATGATGGCGGGGCAAGTCGTTACGGCTCTTGATGCACTGCTCGGGAAAGTACCAGTGTTTGGAATCTGTCTTGGTCACCAGATTCTTTCTCTGGCTTTGGGCGGAAAGTCCTACAAGATGAAGTTTGGTCATCATGGAGGCAATGTGCCTGTTCGCAATCTAGATAACGGCCGAATTGAAATCACCAGTCAAAATCATAACTTCGCTATTGAGTCAGGCTCGGTTCCGGGAGTAACAGAAACACACATTTGCCTAAATGATGGCGCCCTTGAGGGCCTCCGCTGTAATGACATACCTGCATTCAGCGTTCAATACCACCCTGAGGCGAGTCCAGGACCACATGATTCCCGCTACTTGTTTCAACAGTTCGCTGACTTGATGACGTCGTTTCACGGAAGCCCGAAATAATGCCGAGACGCGACGATATCGAAAGCATTTTGATAATTGGATCTGGGCCCATTGTGATCGGCCAAGCCTGCGAGTTTGATTATTCAGGGACGCAAGCATGTCGGGTACTACGAGACGAGGGGTATCGCATAATTTTAGCTAACTCGAATCCGGCAACGATCATGACTGACCCGGAATTCGCGGACGCTACCTACATAGAACCGCTTGAGGTTGACGTTCTCACAGCGATCATCGAACGCGAGCGACCAGATGCGATCCTGCCAACTCTCGGGGGGCAAACAGCTCTCAACCTGGCGACCGAACTCGTTGAATCCGGAGTCTTGGACGAATATGACGTAGAAATGATCGGCGCGAGTGGTGAGGCCATCGCTACGGCAGAAGACCGAGACCTGTTCAGACAAGCGATGGAACAGATTGGTTTGAAATGTGCTCGATCTGGAATCGCGCACACGATGGATGAGGCCATGATCGTGGTCGAAGAAATCGGACTCCCGGTTATCATCCGTCCTGCATACATTTTGGGTGGGAAAGGCACGGCCTTTGCTCACACCGCCGAAGAGTTTGAAAAGGTCGCGGCCCTAGGTTTGGATGCGAGTCCGATTTCAGAGATATTGATTGAGAAATCAATCAAAGGGTGGAAAGAATTCGAACTCGAAGTGATGAGAGATCACGCTGACAACTGTGTCGTGATCTGTTCGATCGAGAATGTCGACCCGATGGGAGTTCATACAGGCGACTCCATCACTGTTGCCCCGGCACAGACGCTTTCCGATGTTGAGTATCAAGAGATGCGCAACGCGGCTTTTGCCTGTATCCGACGAGTTGGAGTCGAGACAGGCGGGTCCAACGTCCAATTTGCAGTTCACCCAGAAACGGGGGAGCAAATTGTTATTGAGATGAACCCCCGTGTGAGTAGGAGTTCAGCCCTAGCCTCAAAGGCCACAGGTTTTCCGATAGCCAAAATCGCGGCGCGATTGGCGGTGGGATACCGCCTTGATGAAATCACCAATGACATCACAGAAAAGACACCAGCAAGTTTTGAGCCAACGATTGACTATGTAGTCACCAAAATTCCCCGGTGGGCATTTGAGAAGCTCCCAGGTGCTTCGGGCGTACTAGGGCCTCAAATGCAATCCGTGGGTGAGGCAATGTCGATAGGACGAACTTTTCCTGAGAGTCTCCAAAAAGGCATTCGATCGCTTGAACAAGGTCGGGCAGGTCTAAATGGTGACCCCGGAGAAAATCAATACTTGAAACAAGATGAGGCTGAGTTGCTCTCGGCTATATCTGTTCCTACCGCGGAAAGATTGTTCCAGATAGGGGAACTTATGCGACGGGGTGTTTCGATCGATCAGATCCATCTCGCGTGCGCCATTGATTGCTGGTTTCTAGATCAGATGCTGATGATTGTTGAGGAACGGCTGCATCTAGAGCAATCGGACCTTTCTTCTCTTACGAAGATGGAATGGCGACGAGCGAAGCAGCTTGGGTTTTCAGATGCACAGATCGCCTATCTCTTAAAGACGCAAGAGGTTGACGTTCGGTCAGAAAGACTTGCCAAAGGCGTCCGCACGACCTTCAAAACCGTTGACACCTGTGCTGCTGAGTTCGACGCGATAACGCCGTATCACTATTCGACCTATGAAGACGAAGACGAGATACGTCAAGGGACACGGCCCCGGATGATGATTCTGGGTTCAGGTCCTAATCGAATTGGTCAAGGCATTGAGTTCGATTATTGCTGCGTTCATGCAAGCTTTGCTCTCGAAGAAGCCGGCTATGAAACCATCATGCTGAACTGTAACCCTGAAACTGTTTCCACCGATTACGACACTTCGGACCGTCTTTATTTTGAACCGTTGACACTAGAAGACGTCCTCAACGTCATTGATGCGGAAGACCCTGTTGGAGTCATAGTCAGTCTTGGTGGACAAACACCGTTGAAATTGGCATCTGATTTACCAACTGAGCTTGTTTGCGGAACATCCCCCGACTCTATTGACCTGGCTGAAGACCGGGAACGTTGGAATTCATTGTGCGCCCAGTTGGAGATCCCACAACCACCAGGCGGAACCGCAGTTACTTTTGAAGAGGCGTCACAAATCTGTGAACGCGTCGGGTTTCCAGTGTTGGTGCGACCTAGCTATGTGCTTGGCGGTCGAGCGATGACGATTGTGTACGACCTGCAAGAACTTGAAGAAGCGATGGCTGAGCTAACTGAGTTCGGGGGCTTAGGGCGAGAAGGCGGGTTATCAGCCGATCGTCCCGTGCTCATCGACCGATTTTTAGAAGACGCGACCGAAGTAGATGTCGATTCCATTCGGGATCACACAGGCGAATTTGTTCTCGGTGGAATTCTGGAACATGTAGAAGAAGCAGGTGTTCATTCAGGAGACAGCGCATGCGCGATACCGCCACCCAACCTGTCCCTAGAAACCCAAGAAGTAATAATCGAATACACCCAGCAACTCGCTGAACGACTTGAAGTCGTTGGACTTCTTAACGTGCAGTTCGCGGTTAAGCAGGGTCAAGTGTTCGTAATTGAGGCAAACCCCCGGGCATCGCGAACAGTTCCTTTCATAGCCAAGGCGACTGGAGTGCAGTTGGCGAAAGTTGCTGCTCGAGTGATGGCCGGAGAAACACTCGAAGAACTGCGAACATTAGGAGCTTTACCGGAACCTATTCGAGAAGGCCATGTAGCAGTAAAAGAAGCAGTACTTCCCTTTCAACGGTTCCCTGACGTTGACACAGTCCTCGGCCCCGAGATGCGTTCTACAGGCGAAGTAATGGGTATCGATAGGACATTTGGGTTGGCTTTCGCGAAAAGCCAAATTGCTGCAGGGGAAGCTCTTCCTCTTGGTGGCACCATCTTTTTCTCCCTTGCAGACAGAGATAAAGATCAAGGACTTGAAGCCGCCAAGGGATTTGTTGAGCTTGGTTTTACGTTGGCAGCTACCTCGGGAACTGCTGAATTCTTAGATAGCAACGGAGTTCATGTTGAGACTGTTGTAGCGAAGCTAAGTGACGAAGGGCGCGAGATTAGCGCCGGTGTAGATGCCGTTGAATTAATAGGAGCAGGTCAGGTCAGACTCGTTATCAACACACCACGCGGCCGGGGCCCACGAAGTGACGGCTATCGAATCCGATTCGCCTCAACCGCTCACAAAGTGCCTTGTCTAACCACAGTCGCCGCGGCGCGAGCTGCGGCCGTTGGACTGCGAGAATGGATGTCCAATCCGCTGACAGTCCGGTCATTGCAGGAGTTTCTTGATCCAGAGGTTTCGAGAAAATGAAGGAACAAGGGCACTCAGTGCAGGTTGGCTCAATAACCCTTCCCAATCCTGTCATGACTGCTTCAGGCACGGTCGGTCACGGTACAGAACTTGCTGCCTACTGCGACCTGTCGGACCTTGGAGCGGTTGTAGTTAAGTCACTTTCAGCCGAAGCATGGCCCGGCAATCCTGCGCCTCGAGTTCATGGCACCGCATCAGGAATGATCAATTCAGTCGGTCTTCAGAACCCAGGTATAGACAGTTGGATCAACGAAGATTTACCTGCCTTGATAAGTCATGAGGCTCGAGTTGTTGTCAGTATTTGGGGACGAACCGTCGATGAGTACCGCGAGGTTGCCAGTCGATTGACAGGAGTCAAAGGAATAACGGCAGTTGAAGTGAACGTGAGTTGCCCCAACTTGGAAGACCGGGGCGATATGTTTGCTCACGACCCCAACAGCTGTCAGGCAGCCATAAATGCCTCATTGATTTCGGGTTTACCTACCTGGGCCAAACTGAGCCCGAACGTAACCGACATTGTGTCCATAGCGAAAGCGGCGGTAGAAGCCGGGGCAGAAGCTTTGACGCTTACCAACACGCTGTTAGGGATGGTGATAGATCCTAAAACGCTGCGTCCAGTCCTTGGTAATGGTGGGGGAGGATTATCTGGACCGAGTATCCGACCAGTTGCTGTTCGAGCGGTCTATGACGTCTACGAATCATTAGGCCCGGTGCCGATTGTTGGGGTGGGAGGCATAACCAAAGCAGAGCATGTAGTTGAATTTCTCGCCGCTGGCGCATCAGCTGTCCAAGTGGGTTCAGCTCACTTCGCGGACCCAAAAGCTTCCCGACGGATCCTCAGAGACCTGGAACGATGGTGTCGAAAACGTGAAGTAAATTCCCTGCGTTCTCTGACTGGAGTAGCTCATGAACCATCCTGATGTAGCAAATGACGTGCGTTCCCGCCTAGCCCTAGCGCTCGATGTTGACGACCTTGTTGAAGCAGGCCGGCTTGGACGCCGAATGCTCCCATGGTTTTCAGTTGCAAAGGTTGGCCTCGAACTGTTCTCTGCCTCAGGCCCGGAAGCTGTCGGTGCTTTTGTAGATCAGGGCTATGAGGTTTTTCTAGATTTGAAACTGCATGACATCCCGACCACAGTGGGAAAGGCAGCGAAAGTTTTAGGAAGCCTTGGAGTTTCCTACGTGACTGTCCACTCATCGGGTGGAATTGACATGTTGGCAGCCGCAGTCGATGGATTAAATGAAGGAGCATCAGCTGCTGGATTGACTCCACCCATGGTGCTCGCCGTGACTGTTTTGACCTCGGACTTGGAAGCTCCCGGGTCGCTATTGCAAGAAAGACTTGGATACGCGGTCGAAGCAGACTGTGGAGGTGTCGTCTGCGCAGCCAGCGACCTTGCAGAAGTGTCATTGGTAGCTCCTGAGCTACTTGCCGTTGTGCCCGGCATAAGGCCTGAGGGAGTTGTGGCAAATGATCAAGGACGACCGGCCACTCCCCGAGAAGCCATCAAGCAAGGGGCGGGCATTTTGGTTATTGGTCGAGCAGTGACCGCGTCCAGTGAACCTGAAGAGGCTGCTAGCAACATTGCAGCTGAGGTAGCGGAGGCTATTTAGCTAGACGGGCCACGTCTGCCACGACGCCGTTAGACTCCTCAACGATGCCTACACCGCCGAGCCTTTCACCTGAACAACGCGAAGCAGCTCTTGAGAAAGCGGCTGCGGCTCGCCGGGTGAGAGCAGAAACTAAAGACCGTTTAAAGATGGGATTAGTTTCGTTTGATGAATTACTCGAACTCGCCGACACAGATGAGTTAGTCGGAAAAATGAAGGCTCTCGCTGCTCTTGAGTCGATGCCAAAGATTGGCAAAGTTAAAGCCCGAAGGTTGATGCGGGATATCGGAATAGCGGAAAGTCGAAGACTGCAGGGTCTCGGAGAAAATCAACGTAGCCAATTAGTAGCTTTTTTCGCTGCGTAAATTTGGCTTGCTTAATGGCATGGAGTCGAGCGCTGTGACGAAGAACGGCAATCCGATCATCTTTGTCATCTGCGGTGCAGGTGGCGCAGGCAAGGGAACCATAGTTGCAGAGCTGATGCGCCGCGATCCGACAATGCACCTCAGCCGATCTTGGACTACACGGTCACGACGGCCCAGCGAAGCATCGGATGCCTACGTGTACGTCACAGATGAAGAGTTCGATATCCGGATCGCCGAGAACGGATTTTATGAATGGGCCAACTTTGTTGGACATCGATACGGAACACCAACACCAACGGTTCCATCTGGAAAAGACTTGTTATTGGAGATTGATGTGCAAGGAGCAGTTGCGGTGAGAGAACGTCAAGAGGATGCTGTTGTCGTCTTGATCGTCCCACCCGACCGACCTGAACAAGAACGACGTATGAGGGCCAGAGGCGATAGCGAGGAACATATAGCGCAACGACTCGAAGCGGCCGATGCCGAAGAACAAATCGGACGTGAGCTTGCAGATTCCGTAATAATCAACGCTGACTTAGATCATGCAGTAGGAGCAGTTGAGTCAGTTATTGCTGATTTCCGTCAACAAAGATCAGAACTGTAGGGCCGTTATGCTGCGATCAGCTCGTTCGAGTCAAGCAGGCCGCTGATAGCATGGTGGTTCGGTCTAAACCGTTGAATCCTTACCGAGGTAGAGCAGATGTCTGACGAACAAGACACGATGATTAGTCCAGGCCTTGAGGCGTTACTTGAAAAGGTCGATTCCAGGTTTACGTTGGTGAGTTTGGCTGCGAAGAGGTCACGTCAACTTATCGCTTATGACCTTGGGCTTGGAGAAGGGGGAGGCAGCGAAGTCCCTCCACAAGTCACGAGCACGGCACGTAAGTCGTTATCGACCGCATTTGAAGAAATTGAGGCTGACAAAATCGGCTACGAGCGGTTCGACCCGGAAGAACGTGCTCGCTTAGAGGCAGAGGCGCTGGCACAAGCGGAGGCTGATGCAGCCGCTCTTGAGGCCGTGCCTGACGAAGAGTAGGTAGAAACCGCCGATGCTGGCAGGCCGCCGCATCATCCTGGGCGTTACCGGGGGAATAGCTGCTTACAAGGCAGTTTTGCTGTGCAGAATGCTGGTTGACGCCGGGGCACACGTGATCCCGGTGATGACGGAAAGTGCGCAGAAATTTGTTGGACGGGCAACTTTCGACGCCTTGGCCTCGGAGCCCGTCCGAACATCAATCTTCGATGATCCAGATCCGATTCCCCACACGACGCTCGGTCAGACAGCAGACCTTATTGTCGTAGCCCCTGCCACTGCGCGGAGCATCGGGAGTTATGCGACTGGTATTTCGAATGACCTTCTAACGGCAATCCTGGTAGCGACGCGAGCACCAGTTGTCGTATGTCCCGCTATGCATACCGAAATGTGGGAACACGCGGCAGTCCAAAATAACCTTGAGACTCTCAAGAGTCGAGGAGTCACCGTTGTCGCTCCCGAAGAGGGACGACTTGCGGGTGGAGACTCGGGATCAGGACGGTTAGCGGCTCCAGAAAAAGTATTCGAAGTCATTAAAGAGATACTCACGACCGGCGACCTCAATGGGCGAAAGGTTGTGGTTACAGCTGGCGGCACTCGAGAAGCAATCGACCCAGTTCGCTATGTTGGAAACCGCTCCACTGGCAAACAGGGCTATGCCCTCGCTGCGGCAGCCGTTGCTCGCGGAGCCGAGGTCACTTTAATTTCCACCGTTGCTATCGATGCTCCGCCAGGAGTTGACCTAATTTCGGTTGAGTCCGCGGCACAGATGCATGAAGCCGTTCTAGAACGGGCCGACGCGGATGTGATTGTTATGGCGGCAGCCGTCGCTGATTTTCGTCCAGTTGAGACATCAGACTCCAAAATCAAAAAGGACGGAGGGCCACCGGATTTACATCTTGAAGCTACAGCGGACATCTTGTCCGATCTAGGTGCTTCCAAGCTACCGGGACAGGTGATTGTGGGATTTGCTGCAGAGACCGACGAATTGATCCTCCACGCACAAAACAAGCTTGAGCGAAAGAACGTTGACGTCATCGTCGCTAACGATGTCTCAGCCCCAGAGGTCGGCTTTGCCCATGAAACAAACGAAGTAACAATCCTTGAAGCCAATGGTTGTCAAAGACATGTCTCGCTTCGATCGAAGCGACAAATAGCGGATGAAGTGTTGGATACAGTTGCTGAGATACTTGCTAGGTAACTTGAGGTGTCTCTCGAGGTGTTCTTTGGCCTAGCCTTAGCTTTGCCGGTCGAATAATCAGGAGAGATGGCGTGAGTCGATGGACTTTCACCTCGGAGTCGGTGACTGAAGGTCATCCCGACAAAATGGCAGATCAGATTTCTGACGCCATTCTGGACGCGATGCTCAAGCAAGATCCAGCCAGCAGAGTCGCCTGCGAGACAATGGTGACCACTGGACTTGTCGTTGTGGCAGGGGAGATCACTACCAGCGGGTTCGTGGATATACCGGCGGTGGTGAGAGAAACAATCAATGAGATTGGGTATGACCGAGACTCTCTCGATTTTAATGGCAGCACATGTGGAGTAATGGTCTCTCTCGATGAACAATCACCCGACATAGCTCAAGGGGTTAATGATTCTGAAGAAGTTAGGAGCGGCCAGGCAGGTGAGGATGATGCGCTTGATCGCCAAGGTGCTGGCGATCAGGGCATGATGTTTGGGTACGCCTGTCGCGAGACAGAGGTGCTGATGCCACTACCCATCCATGTGGCCCATCGGATGGCCGAACAACTCACCGAGGCACGCAAATCTGGCCAAGTTCCGTATTTGAGGCCAGATGGGAAGACACAGGTTTCCTTTGAGTACGAGGATGGCCGCCCCATCAGATTGAAGACAGTTCTTGTTTCCACGCAACACAACCCAGGTATCGACAGAGACGGGATGATTCGCCCAGATTTAATCGAACATGTCATCAAACCATCGGTGCCGGCAGAATTCGCGGATGATGACTTTGAAGTCTTTGTAAATCCGACCGGTAATTTCGTTGTTGGTGGCCCCGTTGGTGATTGCGGTCTTACAGGTAGGAAAATTATCGTTGATACCTACGGAGGCTATGCCCGACATGGCGGCGGAGCCTTCTCTGGAAAAGACCCCTCTAAGGTCGATCGATCAGCTGCGTACGCAACACGTTGGGTAGCAAAGAACCTCGTAGCAGCGGGAGTCGCTGACCGTTGTGAGGTTCAGGTCGCCTACGCGATAGGTGTAGCCCGCCCGGTGTCAGTCCTAGTAGAGACCTTTGGTACCGAAAACGCCGACCCCGAACGGATTACAGCGTCGATCAACGAAATTTTCGACCTTCGACCCGCCGCTATTCTGAGAGACTTGGACCTCCGCCGACCAATTTTCCAACCGACCGCATCGTACGGTCATTTCGGCCGCGAATCGTCTGGCGATCTATTCACCTGGGAACGAACCGATCGAGTGGACGACTTACGCTCAGCTCTTGGTCTATAAATCCTTTACGTGACTCCTCGAAGTCCCACCCGTCAAGCAAACTGATCTCGTGTCACGAGTAGTTCGAGTTCTCCCAGATGAACCTGCCGTAGATCGAGAATTCGACTATCTGCTTAGCGATGATGTCGTTGACTCGTCGAAATGTTCGGAGGTCAAGGTTGGCACGGTAGTGCGGGTTGATTTACGAGGCCGAAGGGTTCGAGGTTGGATAACTGCTTTAGATGTAAAGCCGCAAGAAGGTCTCACACTAAGTGAAGTAAAGAAAGTCAGCAGTTACGGCCCCCCCTCCTCCTTGGTGGAACTCGCCAATTGGGCTAGTGGACATTGGTTGGGCAGTCGCGTTCACTTCCTACGCACAGCGACTCACGACCGCGTTGTGTCCTCTATCCCTCAAAACAACAAACAGAAATACGCGAAGCAAGCGACCAATGATTTGGCCGAGGAAGCCTTTCGCCGAGGTGGGGCCGTAGTACGAACCCCACCAACGAGTGATGACGTTTCGATAGCCGTAGCCGCGGCGTCACAGGGTCGGGCGTTGATTCTCGTTCCGACTCTTGCTCGAGCACAACGGCTTGCGGTAGCCATGAAGAGAGCTGGAATAAAGGTAGCCCTTTATCCACGAGACTGGCGAGCCTCCGCAGGCGGAGCAGTAACAATTGGCACCCGCTCTGCGGCATGGGCACCTATTAGCCCGATAGAAGCAGTTCTGGTTTTAGATGAACATGATGAGGCCTATCAACAAGAATCTGCTCCGACATGGCATGCTCGAGACATCGCCCTAGAACGAGCTAGACGTGATGGAGCTAGGTGGGTAATAACGTCTCCCACGCCTTCGCTTGAAGCACTGACATGTGGTGCTCCTTTATTGACTTCAGACCGCGCAACAGAACGAGCCGGATGGCCGATCATTGAGTTAGTCGATCTACGAAATGAAGCCCCGAAGGCTGGGTCATGGTGCTCCGATCAACTCTCGCGTTCCATTCGAAACCATCACAGAGTTGTATGTGTTCTGAACCGGAAGGGACGGGCCCGATTCGCCTATTGCGACCAATGCGGTGAGTTAGCAAGATCCGAAGAATCCGGGAAAGCTTTAGGTCTTGACGGTGACCGTCTAGTTCACCCCGTCGATGGTGACGACAGACCAGCGGTGTGCGCATCCTGCTCTTCTACGAAATTTCGCAGAGTAAAACTTGGAGTTACAGGAGTTACCGAAGAATTGACGCATATCGCCCGTCGACCAGTAGCAGAAGTCGACTCCACTACTGAAAGCCTGCCGGTGGACGCAGATCTCTACGTCGGTACCGAAGCGGTGTTCCATCGACTTGACGGAGCTGACCTAGTGGCGTTTCTGGATTTCGACCAAGAGGTCCTAGCTCCCCGATACCGAGCCGCAGAAGAAGCCATGTCGCTACTGGCTCAAGCTGCCCGTTTAGTAGGCAGAAGAGAGAATGGTGGTCGCATTCTGATTCAAACAAGGATGCCTCAACATCCGGTTCTTCAAGCCGCCGTCAACGCCGACCCCGGGTCATTAGCTCGAGCAGAACTAGAGATACGCAGACAACTCCAGCAACCACCCGAAGCTCATTGGGCAATTGTCTCTGGTTCTGCAGCCAAGGAATTTATTGATCGAGTTGGGAACCCCGACGGGATAGAAATAATGAATTCAAATAATGAACGATGGCGAATCCGAAGCAATGACCGCCAACGCATGGTTGAGATACTGGGCAATATCGAACGGCCAACAGGAAGATTGAGAATCGAAATCAACCCGCTTAGAGCCTGATTGGTTGACACCGATAACCTAGGAATCACCATGAGTTATCAGATACGCGTGATGGGCGACCCTGTCCTCCGACAAGAAGCCAAGTCAATCGACAATATTGATGGACGAATTATTCAGATGGTCGATGACATGGTTCCAGCGATGTATCAGGCAGAAGGGATTGGATTAGCAGCCCCGCAAGTAGGAATTCAAAAGAGGCTCTTCGTCTACGACATCGGCGAAGGTCCACAGACGCTTGTCAATCCTGAAATTGTTGACTCCGATGGTGAGTGGGCCTTCGAGGAAGGGTGCCTCTCCGTTCCAGGATTATCATTTGAGATTATTCGGCCCAAGGAAGTTCACCTAATAGGACGAGACCTGAATGGGAACGAGGTTTCAATTGAGGCTGATGAGTTATTGGCACGGTTGTTCCAGCATGAACTCGACCACCTTGACGGAGTCCTTCTACTTGATCACCTTGACCGTGATGAACGAAAGGCCGCCCTTCGTCGGTGGCGTGAAATCCAAAGTTCACCTGGTGCTCGCCCAGCGTCCTCGGATGACCTCGCACTACCGTGACTAATAGCTTGCCCCGGCCGCCTGAACACCCACGTTCGTTGGTGTATTTCGGCAGCCCAGAAACGGCGGTACCCGCGTTGCTTGGATTAGTAGACGCTGGGTTTGAAATTCCCTTAGTGATCTCGATGCCGGATCGTCGGCGAAGCAGGAGGGCAGCCCCTACAGCTACGCCAGTCAAGGAAGTAGCTACTCAACTTGGAATACCTGTATCTGACGACGTGGCAGATGCGTTATCTGTTGACGCAGACTGCGGCGTGGTCGTGGCCTATGGCCGGCTCATCGACAAAACAGTTCTGGCCCAGTTGCCGATGATCAATCTTCATTTTTCTTTACTTCCACGTTGGCGTGGAGCTGCACCAGTTGAGCGAGCCATTTTGGCTGGTGATAGGGCAACAGGAGTTTGCGTTATGGGCCTCGAACCAGAGTTAGACACGGGTCCTGTTTACCGACGACGAGAAACGGAAATCGGTGAGCAGACAACAGCGCAAGAGTTAAGTGAAGAGTTAGCGAAACTGGGAGCCGAGGAACTTGTTGCCGCAATTAGAGAAGGACTGAAGGATCCCGTGCCACAAATAGGAACGGCAACAACAGCAAACAAAATCCACAGATCTGACTTGAATCTTGATTGGAAACTTTCAGCTGTTGAGCTCGATCGAGTAGTCCGAGTAGGAGGAGCTTGGACAACCAATGAGTCCTCTCTTCTAAAAATTCACCAAACACGTGTCGTCAGCGGCGAAGGCGAGCCAGGAGTCTTAGATCATGATTTGGTTGGGACCAGCAACGACCTATTGCAGCTGCTGATTGTGCAGCCTGAGGGAAAATCACGCATGGACGCCAGCGCATGGATCAACGGCGCCCACCTCGGCATAAAAGCGCGATTAGGGACGTGAGAAGTCCGACGAGCCGCCAGGTAGCCCTTCAGGCTTTGACGGAAATACAAACCGGATCGAGAGCCAATGTGGTTCTTGCAGCTTTCCTGGGTGACCAGGGGAGAGGATTGAGTGAAAGAGATAGGGCTTTCGTCACGGAATTAGTGCAGGGAACCACTCGTATGCGCCGCGCTGTTGACCACCTTCTCCAACCGTTTATCACTAGAAAATTAGACACTGATGTCTTAGCGGCACTTCGCATGGGTGCATACCAGCTTCACCATCTCCGCACTCCGGCCCACGCAGCAGTAAATGACACTGTCTCAGTGGCGCCTCGAAGAGCTAGGGGTCTAGTTAACGCTGTTTTGCGTAAAGTGGCGGATGTTGATCCTGAATGGCCTGACGAGGCTACGCAATTTAGCTACCCCGACTGGATTTGGAATCTGTTCCTAGAGAGGTGGGGTCAGGAAGGACGGGCTTCGCTGATCTCAATGAATACACCGGAGCGGCCGCTCCCTAGGTTTGATGGGTATATACAAGGCCAAGCATCTCGTTGGGTAAGCGAAGCTGTTGATGATGCATCACCAAACGGAGGGACAATCGTCGATCTATGCGCTGCCCCGGGAGGAAAGGCGACTGCCTGCGGGGCGGCGTGGTCAAAGATTTGGGCAAACGAAATCGACCCCACAAGGGCTCGTGCACTCAGCGAAGTCGTCGAGAACTATCGGCCAGAAATACAGGTTGTAGTTAGTGACGGCACGAACACCCCCTTTGATGACGGCTTTGCCGATGCAGTCCTAGTTGATGCGCCCTGCAGTGGACTCGGAGCACTTGGACGACGAAGTGATGCACGCTGGCACATCTCTAAAGAAGCAATTACTCGACTCACCGGCACCCAAGACGCATTACTAGAAGAAGCTTTGCGAATATTACGACCGAGCGGCGTTCTCACTTACAGCGTGTGCACCACCACTCAACAAGAAACCTGCGGGGTAACTCAAGCCTTTCATGAACGGCACCAAGAATTAAGAAGCCTCGAATTGCAAGGAAGTCATTGGCGACCGCATTGCAATGGAGGCTTGGTTTTGCCTCATGATTACGAGACAGACGGGATGGCCATATTCCAATGGGTGCGAGAAAAATGAGGATCAATTGATGCGGATTGGTTTGATCTCAGACACTCACATCCCAGAAGCAGGCCCAGAGCTCTGGCCACAGACCTATGAAGCTTTTGAAGGCTGCGATGCCATCCTCCACGCTGGAGATATTTACGAAATTTCGGTGATTGAGAAACTCAGTCAGATAGCCCCGACATGGGCAGCGCGGGGTAACGGCGATGATGGTTCTTCAGGGCGCCTAGTGCAGCCGGAACACTCTCAACTAGCGGCATCGTGGATCCATGAATTTGACGGTCTCAAGATTGGGCTAACTCACCACATGCCAATCCCAGAGTTGCCTTCCTACGGAGTTGTTGATGCTATCGACAGACATTTTGATGGGTCCAAACTCGATGTTGTCGTTTACGGGGATACCCATGTTGAACACATCACCACAATTCATGACGTGTTATGCGTCAACCCTGGATCACCGACTTTTCCTCACAACCTGTCTGTTCAGATGGGAACCATCGGGTTTCTTGACATCCGAAATGGGACGGCAGAAGCATCGATTTGGAGACTTACTGAAGACGGCATCGAACCCTTCGACTGGGACACGTGGGGGCGGCCTTGGTAAAGCTTGACTAACTTCTTAGTTGTTCACGTTGCTCTACAAGAAAGAAATGGCAATGGAAAAAAGTGACTGGTTATTGAGCACCGTTGAGGAACCAATTGATCCGCTGGAAGAGATCGTTGACCCCCACCACCATCTATGGGACTTTCCTGCCGGGACCTACCTGCTTCCCGAGCTGCATATGGACACAGGTTCTGGCCACAATGTCGTGCAGACGGTTTTTGTCGAGTGTGGCGCCGAATACCGAAACGACGGTCCGGAACATCTCCGCTCTGTAGGCGAAATTGAGTTCGTTCGACAACAATCTGAACTTTCAGTGGACGCTGATGGTGCAGAAATAGCAGGGATCGTAGGATTTGCTGACTTGACGAGAGGAAACTCCGTAGAGGAGGTCCTAGCCGCCCAAGATGCCGAAGGTGGAGGGAAATTTCGGGGTATCCGGCACGCCAATGCATGGGACGGCAGCGACCAAATTCGGGAATCACACACAAAGCCTCCACCTGGATTACTAAACCACGGCAACTTCCGTGAAGGTTTCGCCAAGCTAGGCGACATGGGGTTTAGCTTTGACGCGTGGATGTTTCACCCACAGGTTGAAGAGTTAGCTGACTTAGTAGCAGCAGTACCGGGAACTCCAGTTGTGTTGGACCATCTAGGAGGCCCTCTGGGTATTGGTCCATATGCGGACGCGCGAGATCAGGTTCGAGCGACTTTACGACCAGCACTTGAGTCGTTAGCTGAGCACGAACAAGTCATGGTCAAGCTAGGTGGGATTGGTATGAGTATCTATGGAGTCGGATTGAACCGCTTACCTGCAGCTCCGACATCAGAACATGTAGCTGAGCTATGGAGTGAGGACATACGGCATTGCGTGGACACATTCGGGCCCGAAAGGTGCATGTTCGAGAGCAACTTCCCTGTCGACAAGCAAGGTTGTTCTTACACCATCTTGTTTAATGCTTTTCAACGCATCGCTGATGAAGCGGGGTGGAGTACCTCTGAACGCGCTGACTTGTTCTCCGGGTCTGCCCGCAGCTTTTATCGTCTGAACTCGAGGTAGTGGCAGCACCAGAACTTCGGTCGTCACGGTTACTGCTGAGACATTGGCGTCCGGAAGATAGAAGACCGTTTGCCTCTATGAATGCTGATCCTCAAGTTATGGAGTATGAACCGCCCACTTTGAGCACCGACCAAAGTGACCTGTTGGCGGAGACGATCCAACTTGGTTTAGAAGCAAGAGATTATGGGCTTTGGGCCGTCCAGATTTGCGATGACGTCCACGGTGATGAAAGTCCCTTTATAGGTTTCGTCGGTCTTTCAGTCCCGATATGGGATACAGCGTTCACCCCCTGTGTGGAGATCGGATGGCGTCTCTCTCGACCATATTGGGGGTTCGGATACGCGACAGAGGCAGCAGCCCAGGTTCTTGAATACGGCTTCAACGTTTTGCGACTCGACGAAATCCTTTCGCTTACCTCGTTGTTGAACTCGCGGTCCATGGCGGTGATGCAACGATTAGGGATGACACGCAACGAAAATGAAGATTTCAACCACCCGAATCTTGATGCGAACGACGCCTTGTGTCGCCATGCGCTATTCCGTATGTCAGGTCAACTGTGGGCACGTAAATAAAGCCAGTTCGAAGTTAAATTATTCCCGACGGAGACTGTTCAAGACCCGCCCATTGGGTTGCATCGTGGCCATACAACAGCCTGCAACCATCCTCGTCTCTCAAGTCTCTTAGCTTTCTCATTGAAGCCAACTGCAGATCGTGATCGAAACCAAACGGCGGCAACAACATTCCCTCAAGGACAGCTTCCCAATAAACACAATCTCCTGTTAAGACAACAGGTCCGCTCTCTAAATTAACTCGAAGAGATTGATGCCCTGCAGTGTGTCCTGGTGTTGGAACACACATGACCGAACCGTCCCCAAAAACATCATGGGGTCCATCAATTTTCAACACGTCATGGCCGAGATCAAAATCTGCTGGGTTGTACACCTCATACTCGATGAGCTTTGGAAGATGAGCTGAGTCCCACTCGGATTGTTGAACAACGATCCGTGCGTTCGGAATCAGAGAGGTACCTCCGCAGTGATCGAAATGCAGATGACTAAAGATAATGTTGTCGACCGAGAGCGGGTCTACATCAACCTTTTCGAGACGCGTTGAGACTCGGTCGTCAGAATCAAAGCGTGATGCAAATTGGCGAGCCATTAAGGGATACCTTGCCCCAACACCATCCACTAAATCATGGTGGAGTCCAGTGTCGAACAAAGCAGTCTGACCAGTGGGATGTATCACCAACCAGCTAGGAATAGGCAATTCGACATTCCCCTCAAGTCCAGCCACTACAGAAGAAGCGGAAGTGGATAACCAACCACATTCGAGTGGAACAAGTCGAAGAGAAGTCATTGAGGAAAGATAGGCCCTAACAGCAACCGAATGCAGGAAACCTAGCTCAGGGTGTTTCTCTAGCCCAGAGCTGATCAGTCAAACGCCCACATCGTTGTTGGATTGCCTCCAAGGCCTCACAGATCAGGTCTTCTCTGTACCGTTGGCCCACAACCTGTACCGCTGCCGGGCGATTTTCAACTAGTCCTGTTCCGACAACGCCGGCTGGTAAACCCAAGTAATTAATAGCCATGGAGTAGCTGGAAGCCTCAAGGAAATCCTTGCATGCTTCGAAACTCTGAAGGTCATAGTCCCAGTCATAGAGGCTGTTCATATAAATCGGGGTGAGCGCCAACGGAAACTCTGACAGGAAGAGATTCCAGTCCCGCATCATTCTCGTGCGATCTCCGAAATCACCAATGAACTCGTCAAGTTCAAGGATTTCTCCCATTTGAAAAAAATAATCGAAAGTCGTTTTGATCTCGTCGCTGCCGTGCTCAAGGACCTGCGGCAAGAGGCCAACTTTCATCTCCGTTATCAATGTTCTGAACCAGTCTCTGAATGGCTCATCAATCGAAGGTGTCGTTACCTCGACTACTTGATACCCAGCATCTTGCAGCGCTTCGGCGGCTTCGTCGATGAGTTTCAAAATATCGTCATGAATCGGATAACCGTAAGATTCCTTTGTGACTGCAACGGGTATTGGGCCGTCAAGTTTTACGCCACTCCACGGCACCGGGGGAGATAAGGGGTCCCGATGATCTGGTCTGATCATGACTTCTGTCGCTAAAGACAAGTCCGCAGCGTCTCGGGCCATAATCCCTTGAACTGACATGACCTGAGATAAAGGTCCGCGTTCGGCTTGCGCACTTGAGTTGAACACTGGGATGCGGTTATTGGTCGGCTTTACCGTTGTAATCCCATTAGCCAACGCAGGAAATCGGAGGGAGCCTCCTATGTCGTTTCCATGGTGAAGCGGACCGAACCCTGCCGCCGCAGCCGCGCCTCCGCCCCCTGAAGAACCTCCTGGACTCGCATCAGGATCCCAAGGATTGAATGTGCGACCTCTCAGTGGGTTCACTGTTGTTCCCCGCATCGAGAATTCCGGAACGTTAGTTCGACCAATAACGATGGCTCCCGCATCGCGTAAATTCTTGACTAGAGGCGCATCTTCGTAGGCCATCAAATCGGCAAATGCTGGAACTCCATTAGGTGTCGCTTGTCCGGCAACGTCAATGTTTTCTTTGATGGTTACCGGCACCCCATGTAAAGCACCTACTTGCTCGCCGTTCGCCAAAGCATCGTCTGCTGCTGTTGCCGCAGCCTGCACTTGCTCGGGAAACTCGACCGTAATGGCGTTAAGTTCAGGATTCTTTTCGGCTACCCGATTCAGCACCGAATCCGCTACTTCTGTAGCGGAGAATGTTCGCTCTTTGATGCCGGCCGCCATTTCAGCCGCACTAAGCCTCCACAGTTCCTCCATCTGGATCCTCCTATAAACCTTTTCGAAAACGTTTATGGTCAGGGAACTGAGCGTCACGTTCTTCGGTTTGAGCAGCGAAGGCCTCAGCCATATCGTCAGGGTCAAACATTGCAGCATTCCAAGTAGCTATGTACTCAAGCCCGTCAGCGACCGAATGATCGCGGCCATAATTCAACGTCTGTTTGGTCCCCCAAATAGCCATTGGGCTTTTAGAGGCGATTTCTTTAGCTATTGCGAAGACTGCGTCGACCATTTCATCTTGGTCGTCATAGATTTCGTTAACGAAGCCCCGCTCTTTCGCTTCGCTTGCGGGCATATTGCGACCTGTGTAGGCAAGTTCACGAACAACGCCCTCCGGAACGAGTTTGGGCATTCTTTGTAACGTCCCGACATCGGCTGTCATTCCGATGTTTATTTCTTGGATAGAGAAAAAAGCGTCTTTGGTCGCATAGCGAAGGTCCGTCGCGGACACCATGTCGATGCCGCCACCAATGCAGGCTCCTTGAATTGCGCACAATACGGGAAGCCGGCTTTCCTCGAGGCAACTGAAAGAGCGCTGCAAGTTCAGTGCTGTAGTGCGAAAGCTTGCTCGTTGTCGACTTATGTGGCCGGAATCTCCCTGCATGCTCACATCGTTGATGCCTGCGAAAACGCTTAGGTCCATGCCTGAACAGAAGTGTCTTCCTTCGGCTGAAAGGACGATAACTCGCGCTTCATCTCCCTTAGACAATTGATCAATGATCTCTGGTAGCTCGTGCCAAAATTCGGGAATCATCGAGTTTGCCCGCTCAGGCCGAATCATTCGGACGTGAGCGACGCGGTCGCTTGTTTCAACGTTAAAGCAGGTATATGTCACAGGGCGAGGTTAGGTGCCAGCCGAGATTGATGCGACTCGTAGTCGCATGTAATGCAACTAGCCCGCCAGCATCACGCCCATAACTAAAGCAGCCAAAGAAGCCAAGAGGGCTACACCAGCGCTAGCGCCTCTAATAGAAGCCTTTTCTGTTGATTGATGTAGCCATGCGCAAGCACCTGAGAGTGCGACGAGAAGCATTTTGATTCCCAATAAGGCATTCCAACTTGAACTAGTTCCCGGAAGAGAAACCATGTTCCAGATTCCAGTGACAACGGCGATACCGAAGAACGGCCAAGCAATGCGACCGAAGGCTTTCGCGATCCCCGGAAGTGCCTCGGGGTGAGTGCGCCTCAATGCTGGAACAATGGCTCCAACCACGATCTGACCCCCAACCCAAACGCATACCGCTAGAACGTGAAGTAATACGCGCAGTGTCTCGCTATCAAAAGTAACGTCTCTCACTTGCCCTGCCTCTGGGATCTGATGATGTGTTCTTAGGTGATACTACGGCACGGAGATTAGGAACCGAGAAGGTCCGCCATGTTCTGTGCATAAAACTTGTCAAGAATCTCGTCCGGCATTCCCTCCAACGACGATGCGAATCGTCCAAGAGGGTTTCTTCCCCCTTCGATATGGGGGTAGTCCGAGGAAAATAGATAGAGGTCGGGATTTGACTCGCGAATCATTGCTCCTACGTCTTCGAATGGATACGGGGTAAACGCCATTTGTTGAGAGATTGCTTCCGACGGCGGTGTTTTCAATGCATCTAAATCAGGTTCTGACCGCTTCCAAATTTGGGCTACCAGGTCCAGTCGGCGAAGGAGTGAAGGAACCCAGCCAGCGCCGAGTTCTACGACTGCTCCTCTTAGGTTGGGGTGTCGCTGAAGAACTCCATCTAAGACCAAAGTTCCGACGAATGTTTCGGCGGCATGATGGAGAGCGATCATGTCTTTGCCTCGCACATTTTCACCTCCGCCTATCCAATCCGTTGGTATAGGTCGTCCAGTGTTCATCCAAGCAGGCTTGATTTGAAGTGGGTTACCTCCGACGTGGAGAAGAAATGGAACATTGGCGTCGGCCATCCGCGCCCAAACGGGGTCCAGAGCGTTATGTCCTGGTGAGCCTCCGCCAGCGGGCCGGTGAGGGATCCACATGGCTTCGAGGCCCAAAGAAATTGCGAAGTCGAGTTCTTTCAAAGTCAATTCCGGATCGTCTAGAGGGAGTAGAGCGACTCCGATGAGACGAGGATCATCAGAACAAAATTCGGCCATTGCGCGGTTATGGGCCCGAGTAGCCCCGTAACGAAGTTCGAGGTCAGATGTTGGATCAAATGCGATGGGCCCGCTGAAGGTCGAAAAAACGAGCTGCTGTTGAAATCCCAAAAGATCGAGAGCAACGCGACGTTCCTCCTTATTGAAGGCACCGAGAGCGAAGTACCCCTTAGGGCCGGCGATAAGGTCATCACCAAGAGCGACAAGTTCAGCGACTATTTCCGGCGAATGGGCACCTGTTTTTGCTGCTGTCTCCCAAGATTCACTGCTTCTTGCTCCAGCATCAAAATTAATTTCAGGAATACGATCGCGGATTTCAGGTTCTGCGTGAGCGCTCAAAAAATCAGGTAATTCCATGAGATGGCTGTCAGCGTCTAGGTAAATCCGGTCTCGTGCGTAGCTCATGCCAAAACGGTACTTGATTACGTCACAGGGATGCTTCAGAAGACGGGACGGTAACCTCCGAACATGGCCCAGCGTGAAAACCTTGATGAGTCATCTGATGATTCCCGACCCTCAGTGGGCGACGGAGACTCCTTGTTGGCAAAAGTACTGACCGTGTCTGATGGTGTCGTCGCGGGAGAGAGACAAGACAGGAGTGGTGAAGCGCTAGCTTCTGCGTTGATTTCTCACAGCTTCGAAGTTCTCGAACATCGAGTGGTTGTCGATGGTGTAGATAGCGTTGCTGACAGCTTGACCGAGATGAGTAATGGCTTTGCCGGTTTGATCGTCACAACCGGTGGCACAGGGTTTACCGAAAGGGATTTGACTCCTGAAGGGACTCTTCAGGTGATAGAGCGAAACGCGCCGGGAATAGCGGAGGCTATGCGTCTCACCAATCCCCTCGGTCGACTATCTCGTGGGGTTGCAGGCATTGTAGGAAAGTCCATTATTCTCAACACCCCCGGTTCTACCGCTGGGTGTGTCGAGTGCTTTGAAGCCGTGGCTGATGTGATACCTCACGCTTTGCGGCTACTTCACGGCGAACGGCTTCACTGATTGTGAATACTTCCAAGCCTCCCACAGACGCCTCGCTAATGGATCGAGCCATAAGCAACGCGCAAAGAGTTCGAGGAACGACCGCTCCAAATCCGTGGGTGGGAGCGGTCATATTGAGTTCAGATGGTGAAGCCTATGACGGTGCCACAGAGCCCATCGGAGGGCCGCACGCGGAGCGAGTTGCAATTGATCTAGCTGGGTCGAAAGCTCGGGGAGCAACACTATTTACAACGCTTGAACCGTGTTGCCATGAGGGAAGAACTCCGCCTTGTGTTTCGCACATCATCGAATCGGGAGTGAGTCGCGTCGTTGTCGGTATAACTGACCCCGATGCCCACGTCTCAGGTGGTGGCGTTAGCGCGCTGCGAGACGCCGGGATCGAAGTAGTCGAAGGGGTTAGAAAGAAACAAATAGAAGATCAACTCGAGCCATATGTGCATCAGCGAACTACCGGTAAACCTTGGGTTGTACTCAAGATGGCGTTAACTATGGATGGGAGAACAGCGGCTCCAGATGGTTCGTCTGAATGGATAACTAGCGACGAAGCGCGGAGTGATGTTCATGCGTTGCGGGCGCGATGCGACGCCGTATTAGTTGGAGCTGGGACCATAAGGTCCGACGATCCGTCTTTAACTACACGCTTTGTTTCAGGGAGCGATGCACAACGAATCGTCCTAGGCAAGGCGCCGGCTGATGCGCGAGTCCATCCGTGTTGGGAGTTAGAAGGTGATTTAGAAGAATTGATGTTCGAACTGGGCGGCAGGGGAGTAGTTGATTTGTTGGTCGAAGGAGGAGCTCACGTGGCGGCGTCCCTTCATGAAAAAGGTCTCATAAACGAATATGTCTTCTATATAGCTCCAGCTTTAATGGGCGGTGAAGAAGGTCGCCCCGTGTTTGTAGGCCCTGGTTCTGCGACAATGGCAGACCTATGGCGTGGAGATCTGCGCGATGTTCGCAAGGTTGGTTCTGATCTTCGGGTTGAATTTCGGCCCATAGAAGGAGATTGATGTTTACAGGATTGATTGAAGAACTGGGCTCTTTTGAAGCCAGCGAAGGAGACCGCTACAGGTTCGCCGCAAAAGAGGTTATTGAAGGTACCGAGGTAGACGATTCAATATCGGTTAACGGGTGTTGTCTGACGGTGGTGGCGCTAGGAGATGGCTGGTGGGAAGCCGACGTTGTAGCCGAAACAATCGAACGAACCTCACTCGGTAATCTGCGACCGGGCGATCCCGTCAACTTGGAACGTGCCGTCAGATATTCAGACCGTTTAGGCGGCCACATGGTGCAAGGCCATGTAGATGGAATAGGGACGGTGCTCGCCCCCGGACCAGATCTTCGAATTCGCATTCCGGAACATTTAGGCCGTTACCTAGTGGAAAAGGGCTCCATTACCGTCGATGGAGTCAGTTTGACTTGCTTCGATGTCCGGGATGGAGCGTTTGCAGTGGCGCTTATTCCCCATACCCTCGAGGTAACGACACTCGGGTCGTATACAGAGGGCGATAACGTAAACATTGAAGTTGATGTAATTGCTAAATATGTCGAGCGACTCCTGGCGCCCCACAATGGAGATAACTCGTGATAATCCCCGCAGAGGTTCTCAGCGATGCCTAAATCAAAGACCAGGAACCAAATTTCGGGAGATGCTGATTCTCCGTTGGCCGCTGTAGATGATGCAATAGCGGCGATAGGGCGTGGCGAAATCGTCGTCGTGGTGGATGACGAAGACCGAGAAAATGAGGGCGACCTCATTATGGCTGCGGAACATGCGACACCCGACAGCATCGCTTTTTTCGTTCGCTACACATCAGGGGTCTTGTGTGCCCCCATGACCGGCGAACGCCTTGATGATCTGGCTCTGCCTCTCATGGTCGCGATCAACACTGAACCAATGAGAACCGCCTACACCATCACCGTCGATGCGGCCGAAGGGACCACAACCGGTATTTCGGCTAGCGACCGTTCAAGAACTCTTAATCTTCTCGCTTCTCCAGGTAGCGAACCCCATGATTTCGTTCGCCCTGGCCATGTGCTTCCTCTGCGATATAGACCCGGTGGGGTCCTAAAACGCGCCGGCCACACAGAAGCCGCTGTTGACCTAGCGCGTTTAGCTGGTTGCGAACCAGCTGGAGTGCTCGCAGAAGTGGTCAATGAAGATGGCACTATGTCTCGACTCCCAGATCTGATCGAGTTTTGCGAAGAACATGACCTTCTCCTGATCTCCATTGCTGATCTGATTCGCTACAGACGGGCAAACGAGCGACTTGTCGATCCGGTCGCTCAAGCGCGAATCCCGACCATTTATGGCGACTTCACCGGTCATGTATTTCGAGACTTCGACGGAACCGAACATCTTGCTCTGGTGCATGGACAGATCATGGGCTCAGAACCAGTCTTGGTGCGAGTGCACAGCGAGTGCTTAACCGGCGACATTCTCACTTCGATGCGATGCGACTGTGGCAGTCAGCTACACACTGCCCTCAAGGCGATAGCCGAAGAAGAGGCAGGGGTACTGGTCTACCTTCGAGGCCATGAAGGTCGCGGAATTGGCATCGGACACAAAATTGCTGCCTACTCACTCCAAGACGAGGGCCGCGACACTGTTGATGCGAACCTCGAACTTGGCTTACCTATTGACAGCCGTGAATATGGGATCGGGGCCCAAATTCTTGTTGAACTTGGGGTAACTAAGATGCGTTTGATTACCAACAATCCGGACAAGATCGGTGGCCTAGCTGGATACGGACTTGAAATCGTCGAACGTGTTTCCACAGCGCCAGGAGCAAACCCAGAAAATTTGGCGTACTTGAGAACCAAGCAGATGCGCTTGGGTCATCTCATTGAAGGTCTTGACGACCTTGCGGCCGACTAGGTCAGTAAGTACCAGCCGTCGATTGAGACCGTTCGGGCAACGTTTCAATCAGATAATTAACTAGTGATTCGACTCGTCAGGCCGGTACCGTCAACAGCATGCTGAAACTCGTATTACCTAAGGGTTCTCTTGAAAAGGCGACCTTCCAGTTGTTTGAGGAGGCTGACCTTACTGTTCGCCGAACCAGCGACGTCGATTACAGGGCCTCCATCGACGATCCGAGAATTACTGACGTAAGAATTCTTCGACCTCAAGAAATTCCCTCCTATGTAGAGGACGGACTATTCGACATAGGTATTGCTGGCAGAGATTGGATCGAAGAAACCAGCAGCGATGTAGTTTCCCTAGGCGAACTGAAGTATTCGAAAGTGACCGCTAAGCCAGTCAAGATTGTGGTGGCCGTCCCCGCCGATAGTGATTACGAAGTGTTGTCAGACCTGCCGCAAGGCGTAAGAGTTTCAAGCGAATATCCAGAGCTAACGAACCGACACTTCGCTGCTGCAGGTGTCGAGGCAGACGTAAGGCTGAGTTACGGAGCTACTGAGGCTAAGGCCCCAGAGATCGTTGATGCCGTGGTGGATTTAACCGAGACTGGAAGTGCCCTGCGAGCGGCAGGACTTAAAATCATTGACGAAATTTTGACGAGTTACACCGAGATTTTTGCCAACCGCGAATCTTATGCAGATCCTGAAAAACGTAAAGCTATGGAGCAACTAAAAACACTTCTGGATGGAGTCTTAGACGCTCGTGGACGCGTTCTAATGAAACTAAACGTATCTGCACCGGACCTAGACCAAGTCATAGATGTGCTTCCCTCAATGAAGGCTCCGACAGTCAATGAGTTGTGGGGCGGCGGAGGTTTTGCTGTCGAAACTGTCGTAAATAAGAGCGACATAAATGTTTTGATCCCCAAGTTGCTTGATCTTGGGGCAACAGATGTAATCGAACTCCCTATCTCAAAGATTGTTCCCTAGCACCAACGTGCGCTAGTCGTCTTCTTCTGGTTGGTTCTGAACTTCTACAAATGCCAGCCTGATCTGATGCAGGGCCGCTGACAATGTTTGGTGTTCAGGAAGTTGATCGCCGAGTTCTTCAACCAAAATACCCATGGCGTCAATAGGTAAACGGGCTTCCTCTAAGTTAGGAGGATCGACTCGTAGGTGAAGAGCAGCGAGTTCGAAAAGCCCGATGATGTGGTTCGCGACTATCTGACCTGCAGGGACCGAAAGCAGTTGTTCTTGAGCCTCACGAAGTTGTTGCTCCATCGCAGCGGCTGTCTCAGGGTCGATCTCAGTATCTCCCGCCAGACCAGGTATTGGCTCAGGGTCACTACTTTCTCCGGGAACTTCGTGCTCTCCTGAAGGAGTCCAAAAGCTACTCACATAACCTCTTTCAACAACGCGCAGTGTATTTGCGAGAGACACTACTTGTTCGGAATTGCTCTCGACCGTGTTACCCTACGCCGTTGACAATAGATACAAGCGGGGTTCCGCCCCCACCGTTCCACTGAAAGGTGCGATTCGGTCCCTGTCGGGTTGAAGTAACGATCGTTACCGAAGGCTTCGATATGTGAGGCGGGCACCAAATGTGTCCGCCTTTCGTCTTTCAACGGAAGGTGCCATTAACGGACTTGGAGAATGTCCTTGGTTAAGCGAGTAAGGCCATAGCACGCCCAGATGAAGGCGATGCCCGGATCAACGATGAGATTCGGGTACGGGAGGTTCGACTGGTTGCCCCTGACGGTGAACAGATCGGAATCAAACCCTTGCCAGAAGCATTGAACATTGCACAAGAACTTGATCTTGACCTAGTCGAGGTAGCCCCAGACGCTAATCCTCCGGTATGTCGAATCATGGACTACGGAAAGTTCAAATACGAGTCATCACAGAGGGCGAAAGAGTCAAGGAAAAAGGCCAGTGCCATTTCTCTAAAGGAGATGAAATATCGGCCAAAAATCGGACAAGGTGATTTTGACACCAAGACCTCAAAAGTCGAGAAATTTCTGTCAGACGGTCACAAAGTAAAGATCACCATCATGTTCCGAGGCCGAGAGGTCTTCCACCCCGAGCTAGGCCGGGAAATTCTTGAGCGAGTAGCAGAAAATGTTGAAACAGTAGGAAAAGTTGACCAATTCCCCAAACTAGATGGCCGAAATATGACCATGGTTCTGAGCCCTGACAAGGTCGCTAAGCAACGACGTAAGAACACTGAGGAAAGCGCGAACGAGTAGAGACTAGATAGGTCTCAAGAGTCTAAGAAATCCCCCCAATCCTTCGATAAGGAAAAGTTATGCCCAAAATGAAGACACACAGTGGAGCCAAGAAGAGGTTCAAAACCAGCGGCTCAGGAAAACTGGTCCGCCGGAAACAAGGCAGAAACCACATTCTGGAAAAGAAATCTGCCAAGAGAAAGCGTCGACTTGCCCTTGAAGGCGAAATAAGTAAAGCCGACCTCCCACGCATCAACAAGATGCTGGGCAAGTAAAAGAGAACTTTTAGAGGAGATGTCAAAGTGGCACGAGTAAAGCGTTCTGTCGCAGGCAGAAAAAGTCGTAAAGCGACCCTAGATAAAGCTAAGGGTTACTACGGCAATAAGAGCCGCTCCTACAGAGCAGCTAATGAACAAGTGATGCATAGCGGAAACTATGCGTTTCGAGATCGCAGAGCCCGCAAAGGAGAGTTTCGACGCCTTTGGATTCAACGTATTAATGCCGCAGCTCGACAGAACGGGACCAGCTACAGCAAATTGGTTAATGGGCTCAACGCAGCCGGAGTTCAAGTTGACCGAAAAATCCTGTCGGACATGGCTGTCAATGATCCCGAGGCGTTCAGCAAGTTGGTTGAAAAAGCTGAATCAGCTCGACAAGCAAGCTGACTCTTTCCTCCCAGTCGTCACGACTGACCAGGCTTAGGCGCCTAGTTCGCGACCGGCATTATCGCGATGTTGAAGGCCAGACGGTCGTAGAAGGCCCGCGTGCTATTGGGACAGCTCTCGATATCGGAGCTGACCTGCAGGAAATATTTTATCGCTCTGACCAAAGCCGAATGGTCGACATCTTTCGTGAGAACGGGGTAGTAACTCACGAAGTAGAAAGCGATGTCCTCGATCAAATAGCAGATAGCGGCTCACCTCAAGGTGTACTTGCCGTTGCGAAGGTGCATGACTCTGCGTTGCCATCAATAGCTAAATGTCGACGAATAGTTGTAATCGACTCGGTGCAAGACCCAGGCAACGTGGGCGCCATTGTTCGTACCGCAGTAGCAGCAGGGTTTGAAGCCGTTGTCACGTCGTCGGGGACGGCTGACCTACTGAGTCCTCGTTCCATCAGAGCGAGTGCCGGAACCATCTTCGGACTGCAAACCGCCAGAAATGTAGACCTCGGCTCGACCCTCGATTCTCTATTAGCGGAAGGCCATTTCGTGGTAGCTACCAACTCAAAAGGTGAACAAGACTTCAGATCTCTTGATGTCACGGACCAGATGACATTGGTGCTAGGAAGCGAAGCTCACGGAGTATCTGACTCTCTTTTAGAGCGTGCCAGTGCCCTTGTGACCATCCCCATGAGCCAACATGTCGAATCGTTAAACGTCGCTGTCGCAGGTGGCCTAGTGATGTATCGCATGCAAACTGTCGAAAATGATCATTAACTCATTCCGTTATTGACTTCTGATAGTCGCCTTGCTGGCCGTATCCTTCAGTGTGTGAGCGTGTACGACCAGATCGCCCAAGCCAGATCTTCCGCAATCGGCGAAATCGAACAAGTTGATGACATGGAGAGCCTCACCGCTCTTGAACCGATGCTTTTCGGAAAAAAATCAACACTTGGAAGTCTGAAGCGCTTGATGAGCGAAGTCGATGAAGCTGAACGAGCCGAGGTTGGTCAAGCACTGAATCAGGCCCAGACCGACGTAAGGGACGCCCACACAGCGATCAAAGAACGGTTCATCGCACAGAACCGTCGGTTCCAGCTAGAGACTGAACGATTAGATCTCACAGAATCCCTCGCCGCTAACAAAAGAGGGCATCTGCATTTAGTGACTCAGACCATGGAACGTCTAGAAGATGTTTTTGTTGGCATGGGTTTCACGGTCTCGGAAGGACCTCAAGCGGAGACTGACTGGTACAACTTTGAAGCCCTGAACCTGCCTGCGGCGCACCCAGCAAGGTCCATGTTCGACACTCTTTACTTGGATCTAGGTGAACGCACGGAGATAGGGGACGGCGAGGGAGGCGAGGCCACGAACATCTTGCTTCGGACTCACACGTCGCCGGTGCAAATCCGGGTTATGGAGTCAAGCCCACCACCGATCTACACAGTTTGTCCAGGTCGTGTTTTTCGCCGAGACACAGCTGACGCTAGCCACATGCCCGTCTTCCATCAGATCGAAGGCCTGGTGGTTGATCACGGCATTAGTCTCACTGACCTCGCCGGGACCCTCAATGAATTTACTGCTGCTTATTTCGGAGGAGCGATTCGCAGTCGACTGAGACCTTCCTACTTCCCGTTTACCGAACCAAGCGCAGAATTCGACATCACGTGTGTCATTTGTGAAGGCGACGGGTGTCAAACCTGTCAAAGAACCGGCTGGATCGAACTTGGAGGCTGCGGAATGGTGCACCCGAACGTTCTGGCAAACTGCGGGATCGATAGTGAGGAATGGACTGGCTTTGCTTTCGGCTTCGGTATCGATCGATTAGCGCTTATGCGATACGGGATCAAAGATTTGCGTGATATGTACACCAATGATGTTCGATTTCTCGAGCAGTTTTAAGCGAGACTCAGAATGAAAGTTCTCCTTTCCTGGTTGCGTGAATTTGCCCCAATCGAGGGTGACCCATACGAACTAGCAGACCACATGAGTGATCTAGGCATGGCGGTTGAAGATACGCGCATTCTTGATCCCCTTGAAGGAGTTGTAGTTGCCAGAGTCGCAGAACTAAGAAGCCATCCCGAGGCGGACAGAATTCAACTAGTCGATGTCGAAGTTGAAGAAGGTGATCGGCTTCAGGTTTGTTGTGGAGCCTTCAACATGTCGGTCGGAGACCTGATCCCATTCGCGACCATCGGAACGGTCATGCCCGATGGTATGGAGATAGCACAGCGAAAAATGCGAGGTGAACTATCAAACGGCATGTGTTGTTCCGCCGCTGAACTTGGTTTGGGCTCAGACCATGACGGGATAATGATCCTGCCCCAGGACCTACAACTTGGAACTCCCTTAATGGAGCAGTTAGGGCTAGTGGGAGATGTTCTATGGGACTTAGAAATCAACCCGAATCGCCCAGACGCAATGTCAATCGCGGGTGTCGCCCGTGATTTAGCCGCCAAGTTAAAGGTGCCGTTTGAAATACCAGACTGGACCATCTCGACCTCAGAAGGATCAGAGGACACCCCCGCGAGTATTCACATCGATGATGGAGTGCTCTGTCCGAGGTTTGCAGCACGTGTTATCCGAGGGGTAACTGTTGAGGATTCTCCACTGTGGATGCAGATGCGCTTAACACTGACGGGTATGCGTCCGATCAATTCGGTAGTGGACGTATCTAACTACGTGATGCTTGAGCTAGGAACTCCAAACCACACCTACGATCTTTCACTAGTTCCGAACGGGCACATCGGTGTGCGACGGGCAGTCCGCGGGGAAACGATCGTTACTCTCGACGATCAAGAACGGGCTTTGCTGCCCGACGACGGGGTCATCGTCAACGAGGCAGGCGACCCAATTGGCATAGCGGGCGTTATGGGAGGGGCGAGCACCGAGATCTCCGCATCAACTGATGCTGTGCTGCTTGAGTTGGCCAGCTGGCAACCTGAGTCGATAGCCAGAACCTCACAGCGACTTGGTCTCCGCTCTGAAGCCTCAGCGCGATTCGAACGGGGAACGGACTGGCGCTTAAATGTAAACGCGGTCGAACGGTTCTGTTATCTCCTCAATCACATCAGTTCAGATGGAATCGACGTAGTAGGAGAGGTCCTCGATGCAAAAGGAGACCTTCCAGAGGTTCCACCGGTTCCGGTGAGAACATCGCGAATAAGCATGTTGCTCGGCCGAGACTTCGAATCAGAAGAGATTCGGGATTTGTTGGTGCCCATCGGATTTGATGTTGCAACGACAGATAATGAAGATGTCCAACTCGTTACTGTTCCTTCCTTTCGTCCCGATACTGAAACAGAAACTGATATCGCGGAGGAAGTGGCGCGCCACTATGGATATAGCGCCCTCGGCACCACAGTCCCTCGCTCTCCCGACGCTGGCCATTTAACTACCGAGCAAAAGTTTCGCAGAGCCATACGACAAATCATGATTGGTACCGGCCTGATCGAAGCTATGCCCAACCCATTCCTAGCTCCCGACGATGTTGCTAAGGCCGGACTTTCGATAGAAGATCCTGTGCAGTTACTTAACCCGCTAGCAGTCGAAGAGTCAGTCCTTCGGCCGTCGCTTCTTCCTGGTCTGCTGGCATCGGTCGCCTACAACTATTCACATCGCAACACGGGAGTGAAGTTGTTTGAAACGGGGGCTGTTTTCCGAAATTCGGGGGATTCTGCTGCCTTACCTGATGAGCATGAGCATCTGGGAGCGTTGCTGTCCGATAGTGATGCGTTTGCGGTTATGGGACTGGTCAGAGAACTGTCATCAGCGCTCAAGGTTGAGCTTGAATTAACCAACACCGACGACCTCCCGGGATTGCATCCCACTCGGGGGGTTCGGGTGTGTATCGCTGGAACAGAGATTGGGTCAGTGGGCGAATTGGACCCTGTCGTTGCGGAACGCTACGAAATTGAAGACAGGTGCGCCTGGCTTGAACTGAGACTCGATCTCCTAATCGAAGCGGCTACGGCAACTGCGGACAGTACCTATGAACCGGTTTCCACGTTCCCCTCCAGCGACGTGGACCTCGCCTTTTTGGTTGATGAAGAAGTGCAGGCATCGACCATCGAGGCAACGTTGCGACATGCGGCTGGGGTCGAACTCCAAGCTCTGCAGTTGTTTGACGTATTCCGAAGTGAACAGCTAGATGAGGGATATCGTTCCCTCGCTTTCTCACTTAGGCTCCAGGCCAAAGATCGAACCTTGACCGACGAAGAGGTGGGGGCCGTGCGGCAACGGTGCATTGATGCAGTAGAGACTTCCCACAAAGCGACTCTTCGCTCTTAGGTAAGACCTAATAACCGAGACCGACGTCCACTGGCCCTATCAGGTTTGAACCGGCGATCCGCCTTTCAACATTGTCGGTCACACGTTGAGCGAGAAGGGGGAGTCCCATCTCTGGCGTATTACCAATGTGAGGCGTGATCAGGCAATTATCGAATGACCAAAGCGGATGTCCATCTGGCAGTGGCTCAGGGTCCGTGACGTCCAGTGCGGCTCCTCCAATTGAGCCCTCCCGGAGAGCTTCGACAAGATCTCCTGTGACGACATGTCCGCCGCGAGCAACATTTATTAGCCACGCGTGATTAGGCAGTAAAGCCAGTTCTGTTTTGCTGATAATCCCAGCAGTTTCGGGAGTAAGCGCTAAGGCCAGAACTAGTAGATCACTTGATGGTAGAACCGAGTGCAAATCCTGACTAGCCAGCACCTCTGTTGCACCTTGCACTGGGATTAGCTGATTTCGGACCACGGTTATCTTGCAATCAAAAGGTTGCAGCAGCGGGATTAAATGTTCGGTAATGCCCCCGCCTCCGAGAATTGTCACGTTGGCACCAAATAGATTCCTTCCCTGTGGTTGTGACCAACTGTCGGCTTGGGCGTAGGAACTCAATCCTCGTAAACCTGCTAAGGCCATCGCCAACACGTGTTCGGCGACTGGCGGGGCGTACACCCCTTTGCCGCAAGTCCAAGTGAGGTTGGGTCGAGATCGCAGCATCTCGAGGAAGGGTTCGATCCCTGCATAGGGCAGTTGTACCCACTCAATATTGACGTTGTCGTCAAGCATCGGCGGTAAAAGATCTGCTCGAGCTGGTTCGGCCCAGACCAAGGCCTCGGCGACATCGGGATCCGTGACCTCACCACCGCCGGCCTCGACCGCTTGAACTAAGGAATCACGACGCCAACATTCTGGCTCAACAGCGACTTTTACCATGGCTAAGACGCTAGACGCCCAAAGTGTGTTGGTGGATGTTTAGTCCCATCACTCTGCGGCATAAGTTCCGAAACTCCACATGTCTCCGTCAGGCTCGACTGTCGGCGATAAGACCGCCATCAGGAAAAATGATTTCCCCTGTCACGAAACTTGCTTCGTCACTGCAGAGATAAAGACAGGCGTTTGCTATATCAGATGGTTCTCCGAGGCGACGCAAAGGTGTTTCTTTTATTCGTTCGTCGACCCATTTGTCGTTACTGGTGGCGGCTCCACTCATTGAGGTCTTTATGTAGCCAGGGCCCACTGCGTTAACTCGAATGCCATGACGAGCGAGTTCAATTGCTCCGCATTTAGTAAGCATCCAGACCCCTGCTTTGGACACGCAGTAATCAGAAGCGCCCATAAGCGCTGTTCTTCCTGCCACCGATGCAATGTTGACGATAGCCCCGCCTCCTGTTGCGACCATTTGTTTGGCCACGAATTGATTGGTCAACATAACGCCGGTGAGGTTTACGTCAATAACGCGCTGCCAGTTAGCCAAGGATTTTTCAATCAGCAGCATGTCCTGTCGGTCGTGGCGATCTTGGCTTGCTTGCTGGTCGGGCTCACGACTTACGTACCCGGCGTGAGAGATTCCTGCTGCAGCGACGCAGGCATCAACACTGCCGAAGGTCTCAACTGCAACATTGGCCATGGCTTCCACCTCTTCAGGAATAGAAGTGTCCACCGCCACCGGAGTGGCTTGCCCTCCTGCGGTTTGAACCTCGCTAGCTACATCTGTGGCTCGCTCAAGATTTATGTCGGCCACCACTATCTTCGCTCCTTCTTCAGCAAAACGAAGGCAGCACGATCTTCCTATCCCAGACGCTCCGCCAGTGACGATCGCTACTTTTCCGGCCATACGTCCAGTCATTAGAACCCTCCAAATGTTTCGACACAGATTAGATACCCAAACAAGATTCTGCTTGTGGCAGCCTTATGGGTGACAACTTACGGAGGAATTGTTGTGGAAACGGAGCTCGATGTCACCTACGCGGCAATCATGGATGAGATTGTGGCGACCGGTGTTGCGCCTCATTACGCAGAATTGGCACCTCTTTTGCAAATCTCGCCAGAAGAGGTTCTGCGACGCATAAATCGAATCATGGCGATGACTCCAGGATGGATGGCCCCAGGGACCGACTACATCGCATCGTTTCCTCCGTTTAACAACCAGCCAACCCCATACCGAATCTCAGTAAGAGGGGACCAACGGTGGTTTGCGCAATGTGGATTTGAGGCCTTGGCCTGTTGCTGGATGTTTCCTGGAGAGACGGTGAGCATCGATGCCCCCTGCTTATTGGGAGAAGAGCCCCTCCACCTTGAAATGAAAGATGGAGATCTCTTGCTATCTGAACCGGCGACGGTTGTCGGTTACACGCGAAGTCGTCTCGGGATGCAAGAGCCTGATCAGCCTTTCCGGTGAGGTGGTATGAACTTGTTCAGGTCTGAACAACATGCAAAACGATGGAACGAGTGGGAAGAGTCAATGGCGCAGACGCTGCATCCTGTTGAGTGGTGGATTGAGACATTCCGAAATCCAATCTTCCGCAATCGCAGCAGGCCCGACTACCTGACATGGCTCGCGACAGACGAAGGAACATCAGCCACGATGGAGTTTGCGCATCGATTAGAGCAGTAGTTATTCAAGAACGCCGGCTACAACCAGGTCCGCTATTTCATCTCCGTCGTACCCTAAGAGGTCGCTAAGAATCTCGAAATTATGTTCGCCCCATAAAGGTCCACTGCGATTGGGTGTCCCATCGCTTCGAGACAGGCGAAAGCCATACTGTTCAACCCATGTCGATTGGTAAACCTCGTGGGGCACCTCAACGAAGTGAGAACGGTGAATGAGCTGTTCATCGGACGTTATTTCTGGACTGTTTTGAACTTGGTGTGCTGGCACTCCGGCCTTTTGAAGCAATTTGGTGACTTCAAGAGGGTCTTTTGAAATACACCAGTCCCGCAAAATTTCATCGAGTTCTGCTTCTCTTGCTTGTCGTTCCGCTAGTCCTAAATTCGCGAGGTCATCGCTGCCAATTGTGTTGGCAAGGACCTTCCATTGCTCGTCACTCTCACAAGCTATGGCCACCCACTGATCGTCTTGTTCGTTCGCGCATTGGTACACAGAGTGCGGTGCCATCCAGCGATCGGCATTACCCATCCTCGTTTGGGCAAATCCGTTCACTTCTTGGTCGAGGATCGCTTCGGTCAAAAAGTGCACCCCACCTTCAGCTTGTGAGAAATCTAAAATCATGCCTTCTCCGGTGCGTTCTCGGTGTTCCAAGGCAGCAATTAATAGAGCCGCTGTTAACCGCGGTGAAGTTGCGTCCGTGTAGGCCAGGAAAGGGCCTGCAGGCAGCCGATCTGCCCAACCGGTTAGCTCGTAATAGCCTCCGGTTGCGGCGCCCATGTTGCCGAAACCGGGAATTGGAGAAAGGGGACCGGTCTGTCCGAAAAGCGTTGTGGAACACACGATTAGCCGTGGATTGACTTCCATTAATTCTGCAGGGCTTAAACCCACTCGATCGAGAACTCCTGCGGAAAAGGCATTGACGACGATGTCGCTTTTGGCCGCAAGGTCTAAAACAACTTGGCGAGCTTCAGGAGCCTTCAAGTTAATTTGCAAGCTTTCCTTGTGAGCGTTTATGGAATGCCACTGCTGGCTGTTCTCTGGACCGTCTGGATCGTCAGGGTCTCGACTTAACCCAGAGGTGCGAACCTGATCAGGTCGAGTTTGGGACTCCACCCGAATAACGCGAGCGCCGTAGTAGCCCAACATACGCGTAGCGAATGGACCCGCGTATACCCAAGTGAAGTCCAGGACTGTCAATCCATCAAAAGGAAGTTTCGGGGGCGACGTCGAGACTTCCAGTTTTTCGATATCTCGAGCTTCGGCTAAGACCTCTTCAGTGTGCTCACCCAAGGTTGGTGGTCGACCCAATCTCTGAACCCCAACAGGATCGCCATGCGCCCACGGCCCCGGAAATTTCACGGCCCTTCCTAATTGAGGCATCTCGACTTCATCCCAGAATTCTCGTTCGGTGTAATGAGGTGTATCGAGAACATCAGATGGGGTGATCACCGGAACCAACAAGATTTTGTCTCGCTGCGCCATCGTGAATAAGTCTTGTTTTGAATAGGGGAGAAGTGCTTTGGTTAAACACTGTGCTGTTCGTTCGGTGATCGCTGCAACTTCTTCTAGCGGGCGATCGGTTAGTAGGTCCGTCCAATCAAGCCCATGTAGGTCCTCGTCTAAATGACCTTCACCCCATACCCACTCAAGTAGTCGGTTAGTGAAAGATCCGACGAGTACTCCAGGTAAAAAAGTAATGGTGACATAACCATCAGCGCACTCATAAACAAACCGGAACTTGACCATCCCCAGAAGTTCAAACCCTCCACCGGTTCGTTGGGCTGGTGGATTGTCACAGAGAGAGGGGGCCAGCCATCCTTGGCCTGTCAGAATCATCGCCTCTTGAGCTGAAACGTCAACGTGTTGACCAACTCCGCTGACTTTTCGTTCAGTCAACGCGATTAGAGCCGCACAGGCAGCTTCTGAAGCGGCATTCACCCAGACCTGAGGTGCAGAAATACGAACTGGGGCCCGGTCCCTATGCCCGTTGAGCGACATCGGACCTGCTGCTGCGCTGAGAGTGAGATCAGTCCCAACCCATTCTGATTTGGGGCCGTCGTCACCGAAATTGCTCATCGACACGGTTACTAGTGACGGGTTCAGCTTTCGAAGCTGATCAAGATCAAGTTCAAAGGCCCCGCATTCAATCAAGACGTCGGCCGTGCTCACTAAGTTATGCAGAGTTTCCTGATCGCGGATAACGACCGATCGCTTACCGCGGTTATAGGCCCAATGTTGGAGTGAGAACTCAAGGTCTTCGGTGTCGGATGCAAATGGTGGAAGGCTCCTTGAACGTTGCCCTTCGGGTGGTTCCACCGCGATCACATCAGCGCCTAACTGAGCTAATAGGAATCCGGCGAAGTGGCCGCGATCATCTGTTAGATCCAGAATTCGGTAATGCGACAGCATCGGCCCCCCATTGCTTCGATCGCCTTGAATGATGATCGTAGTGTCGGCCTTTAGCGTAGATCGACAGAAAGTGATGAACTGTCATCTCATCGCGAGGAACCAATGACTAAAGAAACAGATGAAACTGAATTTGACCCCGTAGCTGATCTCTACGAGAGGCAGCGACAAATTCGCCAAGAAATGGGCGGAGCGGATCGTGTCGCCAAGATGCAAGAAGAAGGAACTCCAACTATCCGCGAACATATCGACGGCCTCTTGGACAGCGGAACTTTTCGCGAATTGGGAACCCACAGTCGCTCAATGCGTTTAGAAGATCGTGCCAGTACACCAGGAGACGGCAAAGTTGGCGGCGAAGGTCAAATTGATGGCCGCTCTGTAGCTATCGGAGGTGATGACATCACCGTTAAAAAGGGGTCGAGTGCAATCGTGGGCAGTCGGCGACTGCACCGACTATATGAGCGCGCGATGGAGCGTGGAATGCCCTATGTCTACGTCGGAGAAACAGGAGGTGGTCGAATCCCTGACCTTATTGGGGCCGAAGGGATCTCTGATGTAGCACCTGACCCTGAACTAGCTCGTAGGAGACGTCAGATCCCAATGGCAACTGTCATCGTCGGTCAAAGCTTTGGTGGCTCTTCATTTCAGTCAGCATTCTCAGATTTTGTTGTTCAGGTACGCGGCTCGGTCCTAGCGGTTACATCTCCAAGGGTCTTCGAAGTAGCAACCGGAGAAATCATCGGCTTCGAAGAACTCGGAGGGGTAGATGTTCATTCGCGAATAACTGGCCAAATAGACCTTGGTGTCGAGACTTTCGAGGAGAGTTATAGCGCGGTTCGAAGATGGCTTTCTTATCTACCGTCAAATGCGTGGACGAAGGCGCCTCGCAGTGAGGTACGAGCGGACCTATCAGCCGATGAGTCACTCGCCGCGATGATTCCGGCGAAACGGACCCGAGGGTATGACATGAGGCGGTTTAGTGCCGCCCTTCTCGACCCGGGGACCTTTATGGAACTACAACCAGGGTACGCCCGTAATCTGACGACTGGGTTAGGAAGACTTGATGGCTTTTCGGTCGGAGTTATCGGAAATAACCCAATGTTTAACGCGGGTGTATTGGATCCCGAAGCCTGCCGAAAAGCCATCCGGCTTATGTGTCTTTGCGACGCGTTTAACCTGCCCGTTATTTTCTTGATGGACGTCCCAGGTTTCATGGTCGGAAAAGCGGTTGAACACAATCGAATCCTCGCTCTCGCTATTCGATTCGTAGAGGCCCTTGGAAACATGTCCACCCCTACCTTGACTGTGACTCTTAGAAAAGGTTTCGGATTGGCTTTCCCGGCTATGAATGGTTCTGGTCTGGGTTCCTCGGGTCTTTATTCATGGCCCGGGGCAGAGATTGGCTTCATGGACCCAGAAGTTGGTGTCAACGTCGCGTATGCATCTCGGCTAGAAACCTTGGAACCCGATGAGGCAGAAGAAGAACGGGCCAGGCTGGTTTCTGAGATTGGGCTTGCAACGTCACCATATGAAGCGGCGGGAACTCTTCGTATTGACGAAGTAATTGATCCCGCAGATACAAGAAGGGTCCTGGTAGATGACTTACGGCAGCTTGACGGGCGGCGAATACCTCCCCCTGAACAGCGACCCTTGAGTTATTGGCCCACGGTCTGACCGCTGGAGCATAAGGTCATAAAGATGAGCTATGTAGTTTCCGAAGAAGAACGAAACGCTTGTAGTCGAGATGGCGCAGTGCCTTTGAGGAAGGTCGTAAGTGACGAGTGGCTGAAGGTCATAGAGGCTGGTGTTGAGCGCGACATAAATAAGCCCGGACCGTTCTTCCACGGGTACGTCCCTGACAATGGGATCGGAAGGTTTCACGGAAATATCAGGATCTGGGAAAACGATCCCGAAATGGCAAGATTTTGCACGGAGGGTCCACTGGTCTCGCTGGCGACCCAGTTTTTTCAATCATCAAAGCTAAATCTCTTTTATGACCAGTTGTTCGTAAAAGAACCTGGGACCGAGAATCGCACCCGCTGGCACAACGATTTGCCTTATTGGCCGGTTCGAGGACAACAGATCATGTCGTTTTGGGTTGCATTGGACAATGTCAGCACCGAAAGCGGCGGGCTTGAATTCATAAAGGGGTCCCATCTGTGGGATATCTGGTATCAGCCAGAAACCTTCGGAAAGACCTCAGGTCACGGAGAATACGAACGCAATTCTGACTACATCGATATTCCCGATATCGAGTCGACGCGCGATCAATACGACATCATCACTTGGGACTTAGAACCAGGCGATGTATATGCGTTTCATGCAATGACAGTCCATGGCTCGGGAGGTAATTTGCGTTCGGATGTTCGTCGCCGTGGCTATACGGTCCGATATTGCGGGGACGATGCGGTGTATGACACCCGTAAGGGAACGCAGGGCCATCTTCGCTCTGACTTACACAATGACGGCGAACAGCTTGATAGCGAGCAATACCCGCTTGTTTGGCAGGCGCAGTAAGTTTTAACTGTTATTCGAGAGCTTCGGCTGCGGCGAGATCCGCTATTTGATCTACCGAGTAGCCGAGTAGCTCACTGAGTACTTCAAAGTTATCTTCGCCTAGGCAGGGGCCGCCACGATTCAATACCGCTGGGGTTCGCGACATCTTTGTTCTACAGGAGTGTGTCCACATCTGGCCGGCGTGGCTTTGGGGGACCTGGATCTGATGTTGACGGTGAGCCAGCTGGGGGTCGGTATTAGTTCCTGAAGCATCGTGTACCGGGTAAGCGGCGACCCCGACCTTTTGAAGTGTTTCAGCAGCAGGGGAGTTATCTCGCATGGACGACCAGCTGTTCAAAGTGTCTTCGATCAATGAATGATTCTGACGACGCTGTACTTGGTCGTGTCCTTGAAGTTCTTCTAAGCCGATGATTGTCGCTAACGCGGGCCAGCTTTCGTCAGAACAAGCAATAGCAAGCCACGAATCATCACCTTTGGAAGGGAACACGCCGTGAGGAAACATGTTGGGATCGGCGTTGCCTTGTCGTTGAATTGTTCTCCCATTGACGCTTTGGTCCAAGATTGCAGGAGCCAAATAGTGAAGAGCACACTCGGTCTGAGACAGGTCTATGTATTCCCCGTGCCCAGTTTTCTTTCGATTTTCTAAAGCGGCCATCAAACTAGAGACGACGATTCGCGGCGCTAGAAAGTCGGTGTACGGACCGTAAGGTCCGGCAGGTGGCCGATCGGGCCACCCAGTGAGTTCGTAATAGCCCGCAATCGCAGCAGCCATAAATCCGTAACCTGCGAGGCTGGAGTGAGGGCCCGTCTGGCCAAGGAGGGAGCTGGAGAGCATGATCAGCTGAGGATTAACAGCGGACAAGACGTCGTACCCAAAACCAAGTCGCTCCATCGCCCCCGGAGCAAATGATTCCGTTGCGATGTCAGCCCACTTAATTAGATCAAGGACAACTTCTTTCGCTTCAGGTTTGCTCAAATCAAGACTGAGGCTGCGCTTGCCTGCGTTGTAAACGCCATAACCCACGCTGTTGTCAGGGTGAGGGTCCTCATTGACGAACGGATTTACTGTGCGCATCGTGTCGGGTCGACTTGCTGTTTCAACCTTTACGACATCTGCTCCATAATCACAAAGTATTCGAACAGCAGACGGTGTGGCTATCACCCAGGAAAACTCGACGACCTTCAAGCCTTCCAGAGGAAGCGAATCCCTAACCGGCTGAGAAACCTCGACGCTGTTGTCTCGACTTTCCGCAACCAGATTGTTGTGTTCGCCCAACTTCGGTGGGGAACCTCCAAATTGTGTCGGGTCATTCCTGAACTTCACGAGGTGGCCGGGGTGCTGGACTTTGCTGCCCTTCTCGGTGAGGTGGACATCCCAAAAGTCTCGAGAATCCAAATGCTGGTACTCCACCAAATCAGCAATTGTCATGGAGGGAGTGATGAGGAGATTTCGTTCTAACGCGGCTTCCCACAACTCCGTTTTCGATTTCGATGCGAGAAACTTCGCGTAAGTTGCAAACGCTGCCGCGACTATGTCGAAACTGACTTCACCAGCAAACAGTTGAACGCCGATGGTGTCCCAATCAATTGATTCCAAATTCTCATCAGTAGCTCCTTCCTCTTGTAGCCACTCAGTGAGCCGTCGAGAGAAGGGAGCAAAAGCTGCTCCGGGCAAAATAACGCAGATGGTGTAACCATCCTTACAAGGGAACAACAGTGGAATGTTCATTCCGCCGAGACTGATTCCGCCAGCCATCCGGTCTGCGGCTAGAGCGTTTTCCAGGGGAGCTACGTTTTGTGGAAACCCGATGGTCACTGACTCTTGGGCCGAGACGTCGATGTGCTGTCCCATGCCACTTCGCGAACGTTCTTGTAGGGCGATCAGGCTGGCCGCCGCCGCATCAGCAGACGCGTGCAGGAAACTGTGCGGCACTCCGACTCTAAGCGGGGCCCGATCCGCATCTCCACTCGCGTACATAAAGGAACTCCCAGCTACAGCCGTTAGGTCCGTTCCCAACCAGTGCGACCTTGGCCCTGTAAGCCCATAGGGAGTTATTGAGGCGTGTATCAAGGCGGGGTTAAGTTCGCTGAGGGCCTCATGGGAGAGACCAAGGGATTGAAGAAATCCCGGATGTCGATCTTCGAACAGAATGTCTGCGCCAGCAACCATCGAAAGAAACCGTTCTCGATCTTCGGCCGACTCAATGTCCAAACTGACAGACTTCTTACCGCGGTTATAAGCCCAATGCGTCAGACTTAACTCGACGTCACGTTCATCCCCAACGAATGGACCCTGAGAGCGGGTGGCGACACCAGCAGGAGGCTCGACGGCAATGACCTCAGCACCAAGTCGCGCCAAAATGTGACCAGCAAATTGACTGATGCCATCGCACAGATCGATAACACGGATGTGTTCTAACATCCCGCCCCCCTAATTTCCTAAGAGCATAGGTTCACCGGTGCCTGTCAGTTGAAACTTCTACATTCGCTGTAGCTGAGGGGACAAGTCCAGCGCAGTAAGTCAGATCCGAATATCCTCATGAAATGGGAAAGGTCTTCAGCGCCAGTCAACTCGAACAATACGAAACGCATGGCTGGGTTTCACCGGTTGATGTCCTGACCCAAGAGCAGGTGCATGAATGTCGAACCCGTTTAGAAGCGTGGGAATCGTCGCGAGGCGGCTCCCTTCCTGCACATGAGCGATCTGGGGGGCACATCTTGTTCCCGTGGATCGACGATCTCATGAGAAACGAAACAATTCTCGATGCTATTGAAGACCTCATTGGTCCAGATATTCTCTGCTGGAGTTCGGTGTTTTGGATCAAAGAATCGCACAGTCCCAGCTACGTGGGATGGCACCAAGACCTTCAATACTGGGGGCTGTCTAATTCTGATGTGGTTTCCATTTGGATAGCACTCAGCGATGCCAGTGAGGCCGCTGGATGCATGAGTGTCATTCCAGGCAGCCACAAAGAGGTCCTCGGACACGAAGAGACCTACGCAAAGGACAACCTGTTAAGTCGAGGGCAAGAACTCGAAATAGATGTGACACAACACGAAACTGTTTCCATGCCGTTGAAACCGGGACAGGTTTCGTTTCATAACGTCCGGACTGCCCACGGCTCAGGTCCGAACACCACAGGTGATCGACGTATCGGGCTTTCTTTCCACTACATGCCCACCTTTACCGAACAAACATTGAGTGAATGGGACAGCGCGGCGTTGGTACGTGGGGAGGACCAATACAACAACTTTGAGCATTGCCCACAACCTGCATATGACCTGGAGCCTGCAGCAGTGGACTTCCATAAACGAGCGGCCGACACAATGAGGCAAATTATTTACAAGGGTGCTCGTTCCGATAACCGAACCCTTTAAGTTTGTTCAGTGCTTGACCTGCATCACGTCCACATCTTCGCGAGTGACGTGTCAACCACCGTGGAGTGGTGGCAAAGCAACCTGGGTGCAGTCGTTAGCTATGACGGAGAGTTCGGGGGATCTCGAAATATTTTTATGAAGGTCGGACGCGGACGTATCAATGTGTACGACCAGCAACCGCGCGGTGTATCCAGTGGTGCCTATCACCATGTGGGTATACGAGTTGAAGGGCTTGCTGAGTTAAGGGACAGAATGGCTGTAAACGGTGTCGAGTTTCGTTCTGACATTAGAGAATTTGGAAATTGGCGTTACCTCATGTGCACTGCGCCAGACGGTGTTCTCTTAGAGCTTTTCGAAGTGGACATCGACGAGATGCCGTCCGAATTGGCTGAGTTCTTTAATTTGGGCTAACCCCGAAAGAAATGTGCAAGGCTTAAGAAATGGCAGCTGAACAACTTGACGTCGAACATCTCTTCACTCTCGACCTTCAGGTCGCAGAAGGGGCACAAATCATCAAGGGAGGCCCACACGGCACAAGAATAATTGCTGAGGTAGCGGGCGGGACCTTCACAGGTGAACGTCTCACAGGTCGCGTTGTTTCACCGGGCGGCGATTGGGTCACGGCACGAGCCGACCGGAACATCCAACTAGATGTTCGTTTGACGCTGGTTACCGATGACGACGCTGTGATCTTGATGCAGTACAAAGGAATTGGCGAACCAGCGGCGGGCGTAGCAAGATCCGCGCCTCAATTTGAAACCGGTGACGAAAGATATGCCTGGCTGAACAATGTCCAAGGAGTTGGAATCGGTCAGCTACACCCCGGGGGCGGAGTGACCTATGAGGTTTACTCGCTGACCCATCTTCCTTAGCGTGTTCTAGGCGATACCAGCCACACTGTTGGCTCAACCAAATAAGAACGAGATGGGGCCGCGGGGGGCGCACCATCACCCAACCGCCACATCGGCACCACAGCGATAGTGGCGGCTAACGAAACGAAGATCGCACCAACAATTGCGACCGTGTAGGAGCCGGTCGCTTCAATGATGGCGCCGGCCGCGATCGGCCCGATCAGCGCGCCGACTCCAGCGGACGTGTACTGAACGCCCAGGACACCGCCCAAACCTTCAAGACCAAATATTCCGGCCATGGCTACGGGACTCAAAGCAACGAATCCGCCGTAACCCATCCCCAATAGAGCCGCAAACAAAAGTAGTAGTAAATAGTTCGGTCCCGAGATCAACCACAACACGTACGCGATGGGTTGGATCCCAAAGCACATGATGATCAACGGTAAGACCCCGAGTCGCATGCCCAGTACTCCAAGACCAAGTCGCCCGAGGACACTGCCAAGACCGAGTGAAGTGATAAGAAATGCCGCCGTACTGGAGGTGATCCCTTGATCTTTGGCGTACTGAACCAAAAAAACGAAAGGAATAAAAAGAGCTACCGACATTAGAAAGCCAGCGATGTACAGGCGCCAAAATTCTGACCTCCGTACGGCTTGACGGGCCGCTGAAATGCTCACCGATACCGGAGCAGGCGGAGTCGGAGGCCTAAAGGACACGAGGGCCACCACGCCGTAGACAATTACGCTCCCGATTCCCATGAGTTCGAAAGCGCTTCGCCATCCAGCCGTACGGATCAGCCATTCTGCGACAGGAACCAGGGTCAGAGTGCCGAGTCCTATACCAACAGTGTTGACTCCCAGAGCCAATGTTCTGTGTTTGTCGAACCAAGCCCCGGTAGCGACGCTAAGCGGCACCAAATAGGAGCCGATACCTAACCCAACTCCAAGACCGTAGATCACGATTCCAGCGAACAGAGAGTCGACTTGAGCGGTAAGCCACAGACCCCCACCCATAAGCAATGCGCCTACCGCCACCAGGCGTCGGGCACCAAAGCGGTCAGCGAGCGGCCCGGCGATCATGCCGGTCGCAAAAAAGAGAAATGTTGTGACCGAAAAGAAAGCAGCAATTCCGGAAAGGCTGGCGTTGAACTCCGCGACCATTTGTTCTAGTGCCGTCGCGAAGGCGTAAAAGACGCCGAATGTCCACGTGTTAATTAGGCAGCCACCAAATGCCACCACCCAGCCACGACCGCTGTCGATTTCGTGAGTCACGGCCATTAACTCACCCTAGAACAGTCTCTAAGAATCAGGGCCGCCTGAACCGTGGTTTACGTGTCAGGATGACCATATGGAAATCGAAAAAGGCCTCGACTACGTCCGCGACAACTCCCGAGCCGTTCTAGCGACCCGACGTCGAGACAGTTCCCCTCAGATGTCACCTGTGACGCTCGCTGTCGTCGATAACGAAATCATTATGAGTACCAGAGAGACAGCAATCAAGACCTGGAACCTTCGTCGTGACCCCATCTCCTGGCTGTGTGTGTTTCCAGACAAGTGGCTTGGACGATGGGTGCAATTGCAGTGCCGAGCAGAAATTGTGAGTCTGCCCGACGCCATGGATCTCCTGGTGTCCTACTACCGGACGCTGAGTGGGGAACACCCCGATTGGGACGATTACCGCAGGGCGATGACCAATGATCAAAGGTGCATCGTCAAGTTCGAGGTAGAGGCCGCCGGCCCCGATATTCAGGGTTAATTGTCATGAGTGAAAACGGTGCTAGCGACTATTTGGTTGTAGGTGCCGGCGCGATGGGCATGGCCTTTACCGACGTACTCATGAACGAAACCGAAGCGACGGTCACCATTGTTGACCGGCACGGGCGACCTGGTGGCCACTGGAACGACTCATACCCATTCGTGCGGCTGCACCAGCCGTCTTCGTTTTATGGGGTCAATTCGCGAGCGTTGGGGACGAACCAGAAGGATTCTGTCGGTTTGAATGCTGGGTTGTACGAATTGGCCTCCGGTAGCGAGGTAGTCACGTATTTCGATCAGGTCATGAACCAACAGTTGTTGCCAACGGGAAGAGTGAAGTACCTCCCCATGTGTGAATACATTGGGAATGGAACCGTTAAGAATCTGGTATCTGGGGTCGAAACACACCTTGAAGCCAAAAAGACCGTTGATGCGACATACATGAATGTGACGGTTCCATCGGTCACCACCCCGAGTTACAAGGTGTCGGAAGGAATTACATGCATTCCTCCTAACGGGCTCCCTGAAATTGGTGAGACCCCGGGAGACTATGTAGTCGTAGGTGGGGGAAAGACCGCGATTGACTCGTGTCTGTGGCTGCTCGGCAACGGTGTCAACCCGGATGCGATTAGGTGGATCGTCCCGCGAGATCAGTGGATGTTGGATCGAGCGTCCATCCAACCGGGAGAGGAATTCGCAGTTCAGGCCCTGCTTCGTCAGGTCGAAACGATGGAGATCGTCGCTGCCTCAGTCTCTGTAGATCAGATGTTTGATGAATTGGTGCAAAGGGGAGCGTTGCTTCAATTTGACCCTTCTGTTCGTCCAACGATGTACCGATGCTGCACCGTCACGGTCGCCGAGTTAAACGAACTGCGTCGGATTCACAATGTGGTTCGTATGGGGCGGGTTCAAAACATAGGGTTAGATCACATCGACCTTGACGACGGGCAAATTCCGACGAGTCGAGAAACGATTCATGTCGATTGCACAGCTGATGGGTTAGCGAACCGACCGGTGCGCCCCATCTTCGAACCTGACCATCTGACGTTACAGACCGTGAGAACTTGTCAACAGGTGTTTAGCGCTGCGTTCATTGCCCACGTTGAGGCAACTTACGCTGATGATGAAACCAAAAACGAGATATGCAAGGTTGTCCCACACCCCAATGACACCTTGGACTGGGTGCGAACAACGATGGACAACGCGCTCAACTCGATTCGATGGAATTCTGATCCGGACCTTAAAGAGTGGCTGTCACATGCTCGGTTGGATGGCTTTAGTCGAGCGAGGAGAGAAGGTGGTCGAGGGGAGAAACAAAAAGATCTTGTGGCGCGGATAATGGAAGCCACCCCAGTCGCATTAGGCAAATTAGATCAGTACCTGAAAGAGGGCCGCAGGGCAGGCGGATAGAACGACCCGTTGCTTATCGGCGGTCTCAGATCAAAGGCCGGTCAGTGGGCGTCACCGGGGACATAAGAGCTGTGGAGCCGGTCAGGAAGGCGTCCACTGAAGCAGCGCAAGAACGACCCTCGGCGATGGCCCACACGATGAGGCTCTGACCGCGTCCCATATCGCCGCAAACCCAAACACCATCAACATTTGTGGAGAAGGAACTGTCGCGAGCGACATTCGATCTCTCGTCAAGATCGACTCCCAATTGAGTTAACAGATCATCTTTTTCTGGCCCGGTAAAGCCCATCGCTAGAAACACCACATCTGCTTGTAGTTCGAAATCTGATCCAGGGACCTTCTCGAAACGACCGTCTTTGAATTCGACTTCGTGTGCAGCGAGCGCCTGAACGTTTCCGTCGTCATCTCCCACAAATTTTTCAGTATTGACCGAATAGATTCGTTCCCCGCCTTCTTCGTGGGCTGAGGTGGTCTTGAAGGTCATGGGGAACGTTGGCCAGGGATTCCCATCTGAACGTTCCTCAGGGGGACGCGCCATTATTTCGAACTGATGAATTGATGTTGCGCCTTGCCTGTGGGCGGTACCTAAGCAGTCGGCTCCGGTGTCGCCACCTCCAATAATGACCACATTCTTGCCTGCGGCCGAGATGGGGACCTCTTCAACACCGATGTCTCCTTGTTGGGCTCGATTAGCCCAAGGGAGGTACTCCATCGCCTGATAAATGCCGTTTAATTCTCTGCCTTCTATTGGAAGGTCGCGCCATTGTGTGGCGCCGCCGGCTAATACAACCGCATCGAACTGCTGCTGCAGTTCGCTACTGGTGACATCTACGCCTACTTCGATTCCTGTTCGAAACTCTGTGCCCTCAAGTTCCATCTGTTCGATGCGGCGGTCTATGTGTCGTTTCTCCATTTTGAATTCAGGGATGCCGTATCTCAGTAGGCCACCGATTCGGTCGGCGCGTTCAAATACGACGACAGAATGTCCGGCCCGTGTCAGCTGTTGGGCGGCTGCGAGGCCGGCCGGACCGCTACCAACCACCGCAACGGACTTACCGGAACGAACACTTGGAGTTACGGGAGTGACCCATCCCATCTCGAATGCGTGGTCGATGATGGTTACCTCGACTTGTTTGATGGCGACCGGGTCCTGGTTGATTCCCAGGACACATGCCCCTTCGCATGGGGCGGGGCAGAGACGGCCCGTGAATTCCGGAAAGTTGTTTGTTGCGTGCAGCCGGTCGATTGCTTCTTTCCAGCGGTCTTTGTAAACAAGGTCGTTCCAGTCAGGGATGATGTTTCCCAGAGGGCACCCGTCGTTACAGAAGGGAATTCCGCAGTCCATGCACCTGCTCGCTTGATCTTTCAGATCCGCTTGATCGAAATCCTCATACACCTCTTTCCAATCAAGCAGGCGAACGGGTACCGGTCGGCGCGTCGGCGTTTGCCGTGAATGTTTCAGGAATCCACGAATGTCAGCCATTTCCATTCACCCCTTCGCCGCTGCCATCACAGCTTCTTCGAGGTCCTGGCCGTGTTCTTCTGCCGTGGCGATTGCGTCCAGAACTCGCCGATAATCCTTTGGCATGACTTTCTTGAAAGAACGGACATGTTGATGCCAACGATCAAGAATTGTGGAAGCAACAGCCGAGTTTGTTTCATCAAGGTGACGTCGAATGATGTTTCGAAGAGTGTCGGCGTCTTCTTCAGACAACGAACTTTCTAGGTCCACCATCTCGGTGTTGAGATTGCGATGGAACTCGTCGTCGGGGTCGAAAATGAATGCCATCCCACCGGACATTCCCGCACCAAAATTTCTGCCGGTAGCGCCGAGAATGACGACGGTGCCACCGGTCATGTACTCGCAACCGTGGTCCCCGATGCCTTCGACAACCGCTGTTGCCCCCGAGTTGCGAACGCAGAAACGTTCACCCACCATTCCTCGGATATAGGCCTCGCCTCCGGTCGCGCCGTACAGGATGACATTTCCCGCGATGACGTTTTCTTGTGCAATGAAATCTGGGGAGACGTTTCTTGGCGGTTGGAGGGTAATTCGACCGCCAGATAGCCCTTTCCCCAAGTAGTCATTCGCGTCTCCGCACAGACGCAGGGTGATGCCTTGTGGGACGAAGGCACCAAAACTTTGACCCGCTGAACCCGTCAACTCGATATCAATTGTGTTGTGAGGCAGTCCGTCACCTCCGTAGGTCTTCGTGAGGTGATGACCAAGCAACGTCCCGACAGTGCGATTGACGTTCGAAACAGGCAGTTCGATCCGGACCGGGGATCCGTTTTCCAGTGCCGGTTGAGCTTGCCGGATGAGTTCCTGGTCCAATGCTCTGTCCAAGCCATGCTCTTGACTCTTCGAGCAGAAGCGATCTTGCTCCCAAGGAGAAGTTGGTACGTGAAGAATTGGGGTCAGGTCGAGACCCGCAGCTTTCCAGTGATCCACAGCGCGGTCAACGTCGAGACAGTCAACTCTGCCTATTGCTTCTTCGATTGAGCGGAAACCGAGCTCAGCTAAATATTCCCGTACCTCTTGAGCTACATATTCGAAGAAATTGACAACGAACTCCGCTTTGCCGGTGTACCTGGCTCGTAGTTCCTTGTTCTGAGTCGCCACACCCACTGGACAGGTATCGAGGTGACAGACGCGCATCATGACGCATCCAGATACCACCAACGGTGCAGTGGCAAACCCGAACTCTTCGGCGCCGAGTAAGGCTGCGACCATGACGTCTCGACCGGTCTTTAATTGTCCATCGGTTTGCACCACTATTCGGTCGCGGAGTCCGTTTATTAAAAGGGTTTGTTGAGTTTCGGCTAAACCCAGTTCCCAGGGTCCGCCCGCATGTTTGAGTGAAGTGAGTGGTGAAGCGCCCGTGCCGCCGTCATGACCTGAGATGAGAACCACGTCGGCTTTGGCTTTGGAGACACCCGCGGCCACTGTTCCAACTCCGACCTCCGCGACCAGCTTGACGTGAATTCGTGCATCAGGGTTTGAGTTCTTCAGATCATGAATGAGTTGTTTCAAGTCCTCAATTGAGTAGATGTCGTGGTGGGGTGGGGGAGAAATCAGACCAACTCCGGGAGTGGAATGACGGGTCTTTGCTATCCATGGCCACACTTTGGGGCCCGGGAGTTGGCCGCCTTCACCAGGTTTTGCTCCTTGAGCCATTTTGATCTGAATGTCGTCGGAGTTGACCAAATATTCTGAGGTCACCCCGAACCGGCCCGACGCCACTTGTTTGATGGCTGAGCGTCGGGAATCACCGTTGGTGTCTGGTACGAAACGTTCGGGGTCTTCTCCGCCTTCGCCTGTGTTGGATTTCGCCCCTAAGCGGTTCATGGCGATGGCAAGCGTTTCGTGTGCTTCAGCTGAGATGGATCCGTAGCTCATCGCGCCAGTCGAGAATCTCTTGACGATTTCACTCACCGGTTCGACTTCGTCTATGGGGATCGGTCCTCGTTCGTTTGAGGTCAGGGTGAATAACCCTCTAAGTGTGGCCAGCTCTTCTGACTGGGTGTCTACGAGTTGGGTGTATTCCTTGAAAAGTTCGTACTGACCCGTGCGGGTCGAATGTTGAAGCTTGTAGACCGTCTCTGGATTAAATAAGTGAAATTCACCCTCTCTTCTCCACTGGTATTCGCCGCCTGCCCACAGATCCCGATGAGCTACTTCTTCAGGGTTGTCTAGATATGCGAAGCGGTGCCGAAGCGCCACCTCTTCGGCGATCACATCAAGATCGACGCCCCCCAGTTTCGAACTTGTGCCTGTGAAATAGTTATTGATGAGTTGGTGAGACAGGCCCACGCATTCAAATACCTGAGCGCCTGTGTAACTGGCAACGGTGGAAATCCCCATCTTCGACATGATTTTGAGGACACCCTTGGAACAAGCTTTGATGTAGTTCCGAACTGCTGTTTTGCTATCGATTTCAGTGATTGCGCCTTCCTCAATCAGATCTTCGATTGATTCGATAGCGAGATACGGATTGATGGCGCCAGCGCCGTAGCCCAGGAGCAGTGCCATGTGATGCACTTCTCGAGCGTCACCACATTCGACAACGAGTCCCACTTCAGTTCGGGTGCGATTGCGCACCAAATGATGATGAACGGCGCCTGTGAGTAAGAGAGATGGAATCGGAGCGTTCTCTGCGTTGCTGTACCGGTCGGACAAAACAATCACTTTGGCGCCGTCAGTGATCGCGTCAGAGACCCTTGCTTGAATGTCTTCTATTGCTTTTTGCATTCCCGCGCCGCCGTCGGCAACGGGATACAGGCCATCAATCGCGAACGACTTGAATTCGGAATGGTCGTCGTTTTCGTTTAGATACAGGACCTTGGCGAGATCTTCATTGGAGATCACTGGGTGAGGGAGAACGATCTGCCGGCAAGATTCCGGGCCGGGTTGCAGCAAATTCCCCTTTGGACCTATCACCGAAGATGTTGAGGTGACCAACTCTTCTCGAATGGCGTCCAATGGTGGGTTAGTGACCTGAGCGAAAAGTTGAGCAAAATAGTCGAAGATCAATCTGGGCCGTTGAGACAGCACAGCTATTGGGGTGTCGGTGCCCATGGAGCCGATTGGTTCCGCTCCAGTGCGCGCCATGGGGGACAGCAAGATTTTGAGTTCCTCTTCGGTGTAACCAAAGGTGCGCTGTCGTTTCACCACAGACGAATGCTGAGGTGTTAACAAGAAACGGTCAGGTAAATCGTCGAGATGCAACAACCCTTCTTGTAGCCAGTCCCCGTAGGGAGCTGCCTCAGCGAGCGTGCTTTTGATTTCTTCGTCACCAATGATGCGCCCTTGGTCCGTGTCGACCAAGAACATCCTTCCCGGTTGCAGCCTTCCCTTTTGTGTCACGGTGCTCTGATCGAGATCGAGTACACCCACCTCGGAAGCGACCACGACCAGTCCGTCGTCAGTCACCCAATATCGTGATGGGCGTAGGCCGTTGCGGTCCAGGACTGCGCCAATGACCGATCCGTCGGTGAATGCGATGGAAGCGGGTCCGTCCCAGGGTTCTATCAGCGAGGCGTGGTATTCGTAGAAGTCGCGTTTCCATTGGGGGAGACGTTCATGATTTTCCCAAGCTTCGGGAATCATCATCAACACCGCGTGGGGCAGGGTGCGTCCGCCAAGGTAAAGAAGCTCCAGCGCCTCATCGAAGCTGGCTGTGTCAGATGCCCCTTGTGTCATCACCGGTAGCGCCCGCTGGAGGGCGTCGCCGAATAGTTCGGTTGACAGTTTGCCTTCGCGGGCGTGCATCCAGTTTCGGTTCCCCATCACAGTGTTGATTTCCCCGTTGTGAGCAATGAGGCGATAGGGGTGGGCGAGGGGCCAGGAGGGAAACGTGTTGGTACTGAACCGTGAATGGACTAACGCGAGGGCGCTTTCCAGTCGTTGGTCAGTCAAGTCGGGAAAGAATTCAGGTAACTGGTCGCAGGTGAGCATTCCTTTGTACACAAAGGTGCGACATGACAACGACGGGAAATAAACCGCGGGTTGGACTTCATGTTCGATTCTTTTGCGGAGAATGAACACAGCCCGTTCGAGATCCAAGTCTCTTATGGGGGAGCCCTGTTTGCCTGCGATGAACACGGTCCGAAAGACCGGCATAGCGTCGGTAGCGAATTTCCCCAACGAAGAGCTAACAGTTGGAACCTCTCTCCAACCAAGAACTCGAAGACCTTCCTGCTCAGCGAGCGATTCAATGGCTTGAACCGCACCATCGGGGTCCTCAGATGGGAGGAACGCCATACCAGCGGCATAGCTACCGGCCTTAGGTAGATCGAAATCTGTGACCTTTCGAAAAAACGAGTCAGGTAGCTGAATCAGCATTCCTGCACCGTCACCAACGTTTGCTTCCGCTCCGGTCGCGCCACGATGGTCCAGTTGATACAAACACGTCAAACCGCGTTGCACCATGTCATGGGAACTGCGACCGTGCATGTCAACGACAAAGGCAACGCCGCACGCATCATGCTCAAACCGAGGGTCGTACAGACCTTGGGTCGCGGGCAAACCGAGTTCGCTCTTTGTTGTTTCGTGCATAGGTGACGTCCGATATAAGGGAACGTTTGGTTCGATGTTCTCGATACAGGGACGTCGTTGGCCCAGTTAGAACGCTATCAGAGGGTACCCACCCCAGATGCCTCTCCAAACCCGCAACGGTCAATCAGCACAGCTAAACGACGCAAGCCCCAAATAATGAGGCTTATCCGGTGGTGTCGATTGCGGTGGTGTTGGGGTTGGTGTGAGCTCTCAGCACCGTGTTGTGGGTTGCGCCGAGCATGTCGAACAATCCACCATCAGCACCCAACGCACACAAACCTGTCCCAGCCGGTGTGACGTCAATCAACCGACCGTTCAACGTCTCGGTGTCAAAGATTTTGGTGGTGAGGGCGGTGATGTTGGGTGCGATCGCGATTTCACCGAAGGTGTGAATGGTTCCGGTCGCCGACAGGAGGTAGTAGCCGCCTGGGACTATGTGGCCGCCAACAATGTCGGTGATGCCTTGCCCCCCAAGCGAACCTTGAAATAGATCAACCCCGAAGTTGAACACTGAACCGTCAGCGCCAATCAAAATCCCTGACCCGGTGTCGGTGGTTTTGATATCCACAATGTTGTTGCC